>OHMK01000547.1_pt1 | contig 15807 bp, 15 predicted proteins | sample 1569291 | NCBI WGS metagenome assembly OHMK01 (sample SAMEA3879517, study PRJEB24766) | human gut metagenome | biome: human-associated habitat; feature: feces | place: USA | collected 1985/1987 | reverse complement strand
ATGTTGAAAGACCCGTTTTCGGTTTCTCTTCTATATAAAATGCTTCGCCGATTGGAAATACCCCGGCAGGTGTCATCCGGCTTCCCTCATAAGACTCCCGGCTCACACCATTTGCCCCGACATAGCCCTCGGTTGTCAGTCCGGTATCCGTCCATTTTCCGTCCGTATCACAGATATACATGGATATCGTCGCTTTATCGTGATCTGCATCTACGACAACCAGTTGTCTGCAGGAAACCTCCGCCAGTTGTGCATAGCTGACCAGACTCCGATTCAAAATCTCTGTCAAAGCTTCCGGCTGTGCCTCATCAGGAACCGCCGCATCTGTCCCAGTCGCATCTTGGGCTGTATGCATCTGCTCCTCCATCGGCGTTGCCACATCCCCTGCCGTTGCATCTGCAGTCGCAGTCACCTCCGTGGCTGCCATCTGTGCGTGTTTCTTTTTCTGCTGATTGTGTGTGAGATTTGCGATTACAATTCCCAGAACTGAACCGATCAAAAGCCCCATCAACATACAGAACAACATCCGCAAATTCTTCATAGATACCCCCTAATTCAATGTAATCTCAATATGTGGATTCATGTTTCCATCCAACAGTTTCAACAATTCTGTCATATTTTCTGCTGAAATATCAATACAGCCTGCTGTCTCACTGACATTGCTATAATTTCCACAGATCGTAATGACTGAGCCTTTTCCCGGTGTCACGCCATCCGAAGACAAGCCATCTCCATTATGTTCGATAAAGATAATTGCATTTAATTTTCCGTTTACGATATTGCTTCCGACATGATCAACACTCACATCGCCTACCGTATTCGTATCGACAAGTGTGTTATACAGTTCGGATTCTGCATCATCTACGATTGCGGCTGAGTCACTTGCCAGTTTAAAATTCATGTTATTTTTCGGATCAACATTTGCCATCACAAAGCCAAGCTTAAACGTTCCCATCGGTGTGACACCTTTTCCTTCTCCGTAGTCAGAACCGATTCCATTTCTGCCAAGCACACATGCAACAGAATATTTGTTAACCCAGTCGCCATGTTCCCAGTTATAAACGGTCAGCGTTCCAGATGTGCTTCCCGCATGTGCGGTTACCGTAATCTTCTGGGAATATTCATATGGACATTCCGCTTCCTCTGTGGTTGCTTCAGTCATCTCCTCTGTCGTCGTTGCTTCGGTCGTTACCTCCGTGGTTGTTGGCGCCGCGGTTGTCGTTTCTTCCTCCTGATTGACTGGATGGATCAATACAACATAGATTGCAACAGCCGCACCTATGATCAGCACAATCAGAATTGGCAGTAAAAACCGCAACATCAAGGACGCCTTCTGCGTCTCCCTTGTCACTTTTTCTTTTTTCGGTTGCAGATGCATCTCTTCCTGTGTATTATATGCATCCGCTTGCTGTACATTTCTTCGGTGATTGACCAGATCTGTTGGTTGCTGCGCCGGTGACTGTCTCCTCGGCTGCTGTACCAATGGCTGCCCGCAAGTTGGCTGTTTCGATGATTGCTCCTGTTTCTGCGCGTACATTGGCTGCATCGATGGTTGCTCTGTTTCCTGTACATACATCTGCTGCCCGGTTCCTACCGTTGGCTCCTGCAAAATATCCGCAAGCATCTGTAATTCCTCTGCAAATTCCAATGCCGTCGCATAACGTCTCGCCGGATCTGGTTCACACGCTTTCTGGATAATCTCGTCAAACACACCACTGATGCCCTGTTTCGGAATCAGCGATTTCATCAGCATGCCGAGTGCATACACATCCGTCCCTGCATGGTAAGCGCCACCCTGTGTCAGCTCCGGTGCAACAAATGTCGGGATTGTCCCCTCCGGATATTGCCGCACGTTCTCATACCCGATCAACTGATAATTTCCGGGTGACACAACCAAGATATTCCCCGGCTTTACATCCCCATGCACACGTCCCTGCTGGTGGATCACGGAAAGCGCTTCCGCAATCTGCGCACCCATACGTGCAAGCTCTGCTTCCTGCATCGGCATCTGTGCAATATATTGTTCCAAAGTCAATGGATAATTCATCCCATGTCTCCTTTTTATCATATTTAAACTAGGCATAGTTTACCACCATTTATCCCAGTTGACTAGCCGCTATCTTGAATTTATTTATATTTGCTTTACCGGAAAAATGTGGTATTCTATATATTGTTATTTGTTTCCTTTTTGCGTTTGTTATGATTTGAAACAAACGCATTCACAGAAGATATGAGGATTTACTATGCGAAAGATTATCATATTTTTTATTATTCTGACGATCATCGGCACGGTCAGTCTCGTCGCGATCAATCTGCGGAAGGATTCGTCCCATACAGATGATACCTCCGAGGCAGAAATCTCACAGCCGATCGACCTTTCCGGGCTGGATTCCTATCAGCCAGTTAGTGGCAGCGTTGCAACGGTAACCAACGCCGGGGCAGATGAAAAACCAGCTTCCCAATCCTTTACCATCAGCATGAATTTCGTCGGCGATATCATGCTCGCGGGTAACGACACCGCTACCAGCAGCATCGACGCCATGGCGAACAGCCAGCCGAGCACGTATTTCTTCGAAAATGTACGGGATTATTTCTTAAATGATGATATCACAATTGCGAATTGTGAAAATGTATTCTCCGACAATGACAATCTGGCGAAAACGGATAAGGGCGAAGCCGCCGCACTCGAACAATACAATAATGCGGTTGCGGAATATAACTCTGCAGTTGCACTTGCACAGCAATCCGGAACGACTGTCAGCATGGAGAAGCCGGAATATACCTTCCGTGCATTCTGGTTCCGCTCCCACGCTGCAACTGCCAAGCTCCTGCCGGAAAATGGCGTCGATATTGTCTCGATTGACAACAACCACACTTATGATTTCGGCACCGATGGCAACATGGATACGCGTGCTGCCTTAGATGTGGCAGGTGTTGACTGGGGCAAGGACGGAAAGATCGTCTACAAGGAAATCAATGGTTTCAAGATTGCATTTGTATTCGGAAGCATGTACTCCGCCGGAGCTGAACAGGCAATGTTAGTGGATCTGGAAGAGGCAAATGCAAACAGTGATTATCAGGTTGTATATTTCCACGGCGGTGAAGAGAAGGTACACGCCTACGAGGACTGGAAACAGGCGTCCTGCCATAACTTAGTCGACCACGGTGCCGACCTCGTCATCGGTTCCCACCCACATGTCTTACAGCCGATGGAGACTTACAACGGTGTGAACATCGTATATTCACTGGGGAATTTTATCTTCGGTGGAAATAATTACCCGGAGAACAGAACGTTGATCTATAACCAGACTTTGACGATCACACAGGATGCAGCGACTGGTGGTTTCACCGTAGCGAATACAGACATCACCTTGATTCCATGTTATGTCTACACCGGGGAATCCAACAACTACCAGCCTGCCGTCATTGAAAACGAGACGGACAAGCAGCTTGTAATCGACTTTATGCAAGGAAAGCGGGAACTGCCTTACTAGGCATCCCGCTTTTTTCTTCGATACTTTTTTCTTTTTTTGCGCACAGTCTTGCCGCGTTTTGCCGCCTGTGCCTTACGGAATTCCTGAATCTCCGCAAGCATCGCGGTGTAATCCCGCTCAAATAGCGCATCACTGATTTCCTTATGAACCACCTCGATCGGTAACCGGTCTACAATGATTGTACGGACAAAATCCTTGCTTTTCTGCTTGTACATCGGCAGTCCGTATTTCTCCTGAATATGGGCAAGCTCCGGGCGCCACAGCACACGGATCGTCCGAAGAAGCTGCGCATACGGATTGTCCTGCATCTCCCGCACAATATAGAAATCCACATGATCTTCTTGCTGTTCTACCGACACGATCCCCCAGTGTGCTGGCACATGCTCCGCGACGTGACTCGCATGTGAGCTCCCGACAACCACGATATTCGCATCGAAATACAGATCATAGTCTGCGACCTGCCGCTCCAACCGCGTGTATGTATCCGCGTCACTTTTTATCTCGATTCCAACGATTTTTTCAGGAATCACCATCACAACATCCGCCCGCGAACGCCCGACGGTTTTCTCCTCCAAGATGCGCACCTTGCCGTACCGCTCTTCGAGGAACTCAAATAACGGTTCCCGTATATCTTTATCCAGTAACATCGTATGTTCCATCCTGTTTTTCTAGCACATTCTGAACACCATTTTAACAAGATCTTACATCAAAAACAAGAGTCCGAGGAACATCCCTGCACCGATTACATTTGCCTTCGCAGGAAGCTTCGTCGGCAATGTGACGACAGCTAACGGAAGCAGATTGAAGATACATGCCCATCTCGGCATGCCCCGAAACGAAACACTCGACTTCTCATAATCCTTAAAGTCCGTCAGGTTCACCTTGCCATTCGGTGCATAGGTGAGCAGACAGTCCGATGCTCCACAGAAAATATGTCCGATCAATCCCAACAATAACATGAATTTCATTTGTTCTTCCCTCCCACAGTGTTGGTCTATATGCGATTTATACAGCATGCACCAAGTGCAGAGTCAAGGAGAATTTATGACTTTAAATATATTTTCCCGTAATACTGTCTTTATTTGCTGCGATCTGCTTCGGTGTTCCAACCGCAACGACACGGCCACCGGCGGCACCACCGCCCGGTCCCATGTCTATCACATAGTCGGCGTTCCGGATCACATCTAAATCATGCTCGATCACAAGCACGGTTGCACCCTGATCGACAAGCGCCTGAAATACGCCAAGCAATGTCTGCACATCCAGCGGATGCAGCCCAATCGTTGGCTCATCGAATACAAAGACCGAATCCGCCTGTCCTTTTCCCATCTCGCTGGCAAGCTTCAACCGCTGTGCCTCTCCACCAGACAGGCTCGGCGTCTCCTCACCCAGCGTCAGGTAACCGAGTCCCAGATTCTTCAATACCTGCAGGCGCTGGCGCACGACCTTCCACTCCGCCGCTGCTTCCAACGCAGTATTCACATCCATATCCATCAACTGTGGCAGGGAATACTTCGCTCCCTGTTTCGTCTCATAGCCGATCTGCCATGCTTCCTTCCCATACCGTGATCCGTTGCATTCCGGACATGGTACATCCACGTCTGGCAGGAATTGCACATCGAGGCTAATCTGTCCTGTTCCATCACACACCGGACATCGCAGCTTTCCGGTATTATAGGAGAAATCGCCTGCCTTATATCCCGCTTCCTTCGCATCTGGTGTCTTTGCATATATCTTCCGCAGTTCATCGTGTACATTCGCATACGTTGCGACTGTCGACCGCACATTGATTCCGATTGGCGATGCGTCGATCAGCTTCACATGTGCGATTCCCTCTGCCGAAATCTGCTTTACATGTGCTGGTAGCGTGGCTCCCTGCAGGGATGCTTCCAAGCCTGGAATCAGGCTTTCTAAAACCATCGTTGTTTTTCCAGAGCCAGACACTCCGGTTACTACGGTCAGACGCCCCTTCGGGATATCCACTTCCAATGGTTTGACCGTGTGAATCGCATCCGTCGACAGATGCAGTGTTCCAAAGTCAAACTTTTCCTCCGCGCGCGCCTGCTCACGCACACGCATATCCGCTTTCCGCGCCAGAAATGGTCCTATCATCGAATCCGGATTTGCGATAATCTGCGGAATATCACCCTGTGCGATCACATAACCACCACCGGCACCTGCCTCTGGTCCCATCTCAATAATCCAATCCGATTCCGATAAGATCTGTGTATCGTGGTCGACCAGAAGCACCGAATTTCCGTCTGCAACAAGGTCATGCATAACAGCATTCAAGCCTTGAATATTCGATGGATGCAGTCCGATCGACGGCTCGTCCAATACATATAATACACCGGTTGTACGATTCCGCACGGCGCGTGCAAGCTGCATCCGCTGCCGTTCCCCCGTCGAAAGTGTAGATGCTACACGATCAAGTGAAAGATAAGAAAGTCCCAAATCCATCAACCGTCTGGCTACGGTCTGGAACGACTCACAGATTGCCTCTGCCATCGGCCGCATCTCCTCCGGCAAAGAATCCGGCACACCAGCTACCCAGTCGACCAATTCCCCAAGCGTCATCTTACAGGCTTCATCCAATCCAATTCCGCGCAGCCGTGGTGCCCGCGCCGCTTCAGAAAGCCGGCTGCCACCACATGCCGGACATACCTCTTCCTTAAGGAATTTCTCAACACGCTTCATGCCCTTTTCATCCTTCACCTTCGCCAAGGCATTTTCCACTGTATAAATGGCATTGTAATATGTAAAATCAAGTTCACCCGCCTGATTCGATTTTTTCGCCTTATACAAAATATGCTTTTTCTCCGCCGGTCCATGATAGACAATGTCTTTCTCCCGCTCCGTCAGCTCACGAAATGGAACGTCTGTACGCACGCCCATCTCCCGGCAGACATCTGTCATCAAAGACCACATGAGACTGTTCCAAGGTGCAACGGCGCCATCGTCAATGCTGATGGAATCATCCGGCACAAGCGAATCAATATCCACCGTTCGGACACTGCCAGTTCCGCCACAGTTCGGACACGCCCCCTGCGAATTAAATGCCAGTTCCTCCGCACTTGGTGCCTGCACCTTCGCCCCGCACTCCGGACACAAAATCTCCTGTTCTGCTGCCACCTTTAATGTGGGCGGCACATAATGTCCGTTCGGGCAGCGATGGGATGCCAGCCGGGAATACATCAACCGCAGGCTGTTCAAAAGCTCCGTCCCGGTTCCAAATGTACTGCGAATCCCCGGAATGCCCGGCCGCTGATGCAGTGCCAGTGCTGCCGGTACATATAACACTTCATCCACCTTTGCCTTTGCCGCCCCGGTCATCCGCCGCCTTGTATAAGTCGACAACGATTCCAGATATCGTCTGGAACCCTCAGCATACAACACGCCAAGCGCAAGTGATGATTTGCCCGAACCGGACACACCTGCAATCCCAACGATCTGATGTAATGGCACATCCACATTGATATTTTTCAAATTATGTACGTTTGCACCCCGTACTACAATCTTCTTCGGTTCATTCTCCGCCATGTTCGTTCCTCTTTTCGTCCAATGATCCAGTCAATCTGTATTTCTAAATTTTATTTACTCAGCCGTGCCGCCCTTTGCAACATACTCAGCAAGTGTCAGGTTCTCCGCTTTCATCCGTCTCACTCCTCCATCTTCAAAATTTTCTTTGCACTTTCCGTAATGCTCTTATAACTCTCGCAGAATTCCTTCAAATGCTTCGCCCCCGCATCGGTCACCGAATAATATTTCCGGATCGGTCCAAGCGGGGATTTCTCTTTGCGGCATTGGATGTAGCCGTTCTTCTCCAGCCGCGTAAGCACCGGATACATCGTTCCTTCGCCAAGCTCAGTGAATCCGGATTCCGTCAGCCGTTGCAGAATCTCATAGCCGTATGTCTCATGTTCCGCAATCACCGATAGCACGCATCCTTCCAGAATTCCTTTCATTAATTGTGTATCTATCATGATAGCTCCTCCATTATGGGGCAGTTTTCGTATTTCTTCTATCACACTACTTTGTATCGCCAAGTAGTATGATAAGAAAATACCACAGCTACTTTGTATTGTCAAGTAGCTGTGGTATTATAAATTTATTTATTTTCTTCCTTCTTCAACCAGACGGTTGACTTTTCCAGATCATATGCCCTCGTATAACCGTCATCGTCATATAACTGATAGGTGCTATTCGCATATCCAATCAGCTGCAGGCTGTCCATATCAATCTCATCCACGCACTCTGCAGCATCCACAAGCGGAATGCACTTGCCCTGACGGATAAATAAGATAACCTCGTTCAACGGAACCTCGACAAAATGATGTCCCTTCGGCATTTCCGTCTGTTCGATTTTTCCGTCCGGGCAGAAACGGACAAGCATCATCGCTTCCGGCAGGTACACATATCTGCCGATTGCATTCTGCGTATACACAGGTGCGATCATGATTTCATTTCCGAGCATCAACTGATCTTCCACATTTACAGCCATCCGATCTTCCGGGTACTCAAATGCAAGCGGCTTAAACATCATGTCATCGGTCAGTGCAGCCTTCATATATTCGCTGTAAATGTATGGAATCAACCGATACCGCACACCGATTATATGCCGGAAATCCTCAATGTGTTCAAACTGATAACACTCCTGTTCTCTTGTGTTCTCGCAGGTATGATCCCGCATAAGCGGTGTAAATACACCGAGTGCCAGCCAGCGGAGCAGCAGATCCCGTGTCGTGTTACAGCCAAAGCCACCCAGATCGGCACCGGTATATAAGAATCCACACATATTCAAGGATGGCAGCATCTTCAGATTCAGCAGAATATGTGACCACCAGGATTTATTATCACCGGTCCAGATTCCACCGTAGCGATGCATGCCAATGTAGGATGAACGTGAGAACAACAGGCAACGCTTATCCGGCGAAATCTCACGAAGTCCTTCCCCCGCTGCACGCGTCATGTTATATCCAAACAGATTGTGCACCTGATCATGCTGCACCATCTTACCATCTACATTGTGATACATAGCTGCATAGTCTTCCGCATTGTTCGCAAGTCCGGTCACCTGCGCCCCGATTGCCCATACGTCCTGCACGGTTTCCTCTTTGTCGATGAACGCTTTCATCGCTTCCTTTACATCTTTTACACCCTCCGGTGTGAAAAAGATCGCCGGTTCATTCATATCGTTCCAAAATCCCTCTATGCCGGCATCCGTCAGGCGCTTATATTTCTCTCCAAACCATTTTCTGGCATCCGGATTTAATACATCCGGAAAATGTGTATATCCGGGCCAGACAGCGGCTACGAAATCACTTCCGTCCTGTCTCTTACAGAAATAATTCTTCTCGACTCCTTCCTCGTATACATCATATCCCTCTTCGATTTTTACGCCTGCATCAATGATCGGAACAAGCCGGATATGATCCTTCTTCAGGTTCTCTACGTACTGCGGGAAATCACGGAACTCCTCATTTACCGTAAAATCTTTATAGTTATCCATATAGTCAATATCCATATAAACCATATCTATCGGAATATGATTTTCCCTGTATTTTTCTGCCACCGTAACAAAATCTTCCGGCGTTTTATATCCCCAGCGGCTCTGCCCGAAGCCAAACGCGAATTTCGGCGCAATATAGCTTCTGCCAATCATCTTCCGAAACTGCTTTGTAATATCGTATGGATTTTCGCCTGTGATAACATACAGATCAAGATCTGCCCTGTCACAGAAGATATGAAGCTCGTCCGATCTTGTGTAACCGACATCAAAGGTGAGTGTTGACGGATAATCAAAGTAAAGTCCAAACGTCTGCTCCCCTGACACAATCATAAAATTATGCGAAGCATACAGCGAGTATACATCCTCATGATGATGGGCATTATCTGAATTGTTGCTGATATACTGGTAGCCGCGTTTGTTGATGCCGCGGTTTGCTTCACCAAGTCCATATACGATATCTTCATCCCGAAGCCTATAAGTGAAAGAAAATCCTTCCTGCAAATGAATGGTGCCAAACTCCGGCATTCCTTCCGATGCTGCAAATTGCTCTGTCACTGATTCTGTTGGAAACGGGGTTCCATAGGTATATTTTTTAATCATTTCGCATTCTCCTTCCGATTGTTTTGTTCTGCGTTTTGTTAATATCATTATATTGTCAAGTAAGCTAATATTCTTGCATTATATTCGTCATTTTATAACACAATATTGACTTTTCTTGAAATATATCATATTTTAACAATAAGAATTTATGCAGACACAGGTCTGGCATGACATCTAATTACAAAAAGGGGAAAGATATACGATATGAACCAGGACATTTCTCTAAAAGAAAATATTCATTACGGAACAAAAGAACATCCTATTTCCAGATTACATTTTGATACAGGGGCCGGTACACCCTATCCGGAATATTTCTTTGTTGCGCGCCACTGGCACCACTATATGGAAATTCTCTATATTGAGAAGGGGAGCTTTGAATTTGAAATCAATCTGCAGAGCTTTACCTTATCACAAGGAGATATCTGTATCCTGAATCCCGGTGACCTGCATCAGATCAAGGGGAATTCCTCCGATACCAAGCACAACGTGATCTTATTCGACCCGTGTATTCTGGATTTTTCCTATGAAGATGAAATGCAGGAAAAATGTATCAGACCACTGATAAACCAACTGGCTCTATTGCCAAATATCTACCATTGCGGTTCATCCATCCATGCCGCCCTTTCACCTAAAATCAAGGCTCTTATGGATACTGCCGCAGAAATGGATTACGGCTGGTATATGACAAGCAAACTACTGATTCTCGATATTATATCATCCATTTATACAGCCAATCTCATGCAATCAGTCCAAAATGCACACGCACAGACAAACCAAAAGAAAATACAGAACTATAAGTCTGTCATCTCTTATATGGAGCATAATTATAACCAGCCTGTCACATTGCAGGACCTGGCGGATACCATCCCATGCAACAGCCAGTATCTCTGCCGTTTTTTCAAGGATATTGCAGGTGTTTCTCCGATTCAGTATCTGCTTAATTACCGCATTCAAAAGGCATGTATTCTGCTTGAAACGACAAACAATCCAGTGCTTGATATCGCACTGGATTGCGGATTTGAAAATGTCAGTTATTTTATTCGCAAATTTAAAGAAATTATGTGTTGTACGCCCAAAGCCTATCGGAACAAACATACGCAAAGGTAATACAGGTTGTTTCTTTGCCCTCTATCATCGTTACCATATATCCATCCTTTGCGAAATTCAAAGCGACCATCTTCCCTTTATCTGTATGGAAGATCTGAATAATCACATCTGTCGGCTTTGAATCCTCCCCAAAATAATTACTTGGTTTCACTCCTCCGCCGGTAACTTTACCGCTTCCAAATGTGTAGCGGGGATTTGCATTTTTGTCTTATCGATATACCCAAGCAATTTCGGAACCAGAAACGCCATTTTCCGCCTTATGCATAGGAGCGAACACGCACTGTGTTTATTCAGTGCAGGATTTTCGGCCATGATTTTCTGAGCGCCACATAGGAGATTAGAAAGTTTGCAAGCCAGCCGACCGGCACGGCAAGCCAGACAAATGCAATTCCAAACCTCGGTGCACAGATCAAAGCAACCGCCAGACGGATCGCAAGATTTACCATATTGGCAACCAGAAACGGCCGCATGATTCCGAGTCCCCGAAGGACTCCATCTGTCGCCATCTTGATACCCATGAAGATGAAAAAATACCCCAACCATCTCATATAATCACCGGATACCTGATACGCTAAAGCTGTTCCATCTTTTCCAAGGAATAAGGAAGAAATCTGATTGTGCAGTGATTCAATGACCAGAAAAGCAAGGACTGCGAAACATAGATCCAACACCAGTGCCGCATGATAGCCTTTTTTGAGCCGTTCGATTTTCTTTGCACCAAGATTCTGGGATATATACGGCGAAATCGCATTGCCGATGGATACAAAAATCAGTGAAAAAACATTTTCCACTCGCATTGTTGCTGAATAACCTGCGAGTGCCTGTGTACCAAATGGATTTACAACTGCCTGTACGATCATCATACCGATAGACACTGTAGACTGCTGCAAAACCGATGGTACCGCAATGCGAAGCATGGAATACAGCTCCTGCCGGTCGAACCTGCTAAAGGAGCTCTTGTATTGCCGCATCCGAGACAGAAAGATCAAAAACGAAAACACGGCAGAAATTCCTTGTGCGATCAAGGTCGCAAGGGCTGCACCAAACACCCCCAGACCAAGACCAGCCACCATCCAGAGATCCATAAAAATATTCAGGATAGATGAGAATATCAGCAGTCCCAACGGAATTTTGGATTCACCGATGGAAGTGAACATGGTGGAAAGAATGTTGTACATGAATAGAAACGGGAAACCCACAAAGTAGACACGCAGATACAATACTGCTTCTTCCAATATATCGGCAGGGGTCTGTAATCCGCTCATCATGAAATGGGAAAAGCAAAAGCCAAAGACACCAAGGACAACGCTTAAGATCAAAAAGCTGATCAGGGACGTTGACACAATGGTTTTCATTTTACCATAATTTTTTGCACCAAAACAGCGGCTTACAAGCACACCTGCGCCCACACCAGCACCAAGCGCCACACAAATAAAAACATTGGTCAGTGCAGCACAAGCACCAACAGCCGCAAGTGCCGAGGAGCCAACAAATTGACCAACTATTATGGAATCGGCCATATTGTATACTTGTTGAAAAAAGCTGCCAAGGATCATCGGCATCGCAAAAACAGTCAGCGCTTTAAGGGGTGGATCTGTAATCAAATATTCATCTTTCGACATGATTATATTCCTTCCCAAAATCGTTTATCGCAAATTTTATCGCAAGTCAAGAAATTAGCGCAGCATTCAAACAGCATATTTGTTGTGTTTCAAAAAGCTCTCCTTTGAAATCATTGTTCATCATGCGTTTTGGAAAAGTTATATTTTTCGCACATTTTCTATTGACATGCTCTGTGCCATGTGATATATTTATCACACAAGGTGTGCGAAATTTCTCACCTCATTTCATTGTATGGTATATCTTCATTCACAAGAAAGGAACTTTCCTATGAAAAAAGTCACGTTGAAGGAGCTGGTCGCCGACAAGATCATCTTTGCCGTTCTGGTCGCGCTCTACTACTGGATGTGGGCACGGAACGACTGGAAGAATGTTTATCCCACTATCCAGACCGTTGTGGGTGGCTTCACGTTCTGGTATTTTGTATTCCGCGCTATCCGGGTGCGGAAATATAAGCAGGAAGCTGCCGACGAAATGGCCGAGGCCAATCTCCACCGATGCGACAGCATCTGTCTGAAGGTTTGCAGTGCCGCCCTGATTGGGATTGGCTTTGCCTGTGCCATCGGTCGGCTCGTGCTTACCACCGAGGTCATCGGCTACTGCCTGATGGGGACGCTGATCCTGATGGAAGTCGTGCGCACGGTTGCATTCTGGCTGATGGACGAGAAAGGACTCTGAGCATGGCACTGGTCACAAAACTGAAAGAATACCGGGAGCGGGACAATTTCAAGCAGGCGGAGCTGGCCGAGCTGGTCGGGGTACGCCGGGAAACCATTGTCAACCTTGAAAAAGGCAAGTACAACCCATCCCTGAAACTGGCGATGGACATTGCAAAGGTCTTTCACACCACGGTGGAAGAATTGTTTGCGTATACAGAGGATTAAAAAGACGCAGTGCAGATTATGGCAGGGCCGTAACCGGCACTGCGTCTTTGCGTCTGGCTGGCTTTCAAATAACGATATTGAGCGCAGGATGTGACACCGTCGGCGCTGAGAGCTAGAGAGCCGCTGCACAGGGATCTGTGCGGCGGCTCTTTTGTGCGCAGGTGCTTTTCCGCAGCGGCAAGCCCTCGTCAAAACTCCGGGTGCCATTCATCCCGGATGCCAATGTCGGCACAGACGATCTTTCCGCACAGCGGCGCAGAAGCTTCTGCCATATGCAAAGGCTTATAACTGTCGAAGGTTACGGTCAAATCTGCATGGGCAGCACCCTCGGCAACCTCCCCGGTATCCGTGTTGATGCCGCTGGGCAGGTCTACGGCCAGCACAAAGGCACCGCCATTGTGCAGACAGCGTAGCAGCCCGCAGGCGGCAAGGCCGGAAGGCCGCAGTTCACCATGGAACCCGGTGCCGTAGAGGGCATCCACAGCAGCATCAAAGTGCTGGGTTTCCAGTACAGAGCAGTCGGTGCAGATAGGCACCGGCAGGGAGTGCAGACGCTCAAAATTGAGGATGGCATCAGAAGTTTTCGGCTCGCCCTCGGCCAGAAGAACGGTCACATTCCAATCGTCTTTTGCGGCGGTGCGGGCAATCACGAACCCATCGCCGCCGTTGTTGCCCTTTCCGCAGACCACCAGCAGCCTGCCGGGATGCGAAAACTGCTTTTGCAGTTCAGCGTAAGCCGCCAGCCCGGCGTTTTCCATCATTTGCAGATAGGGCAGACCGTGGGCATCCCCGGCTCGTTCGATTTCCTTCATCTGCGCAGCCGTCACAATGCGATGTTTCATGTTGGCACCTTCTTTCTATCTCTATTATAATGGATGAGAATGTTTGGAACAAGATGAAAGATACCGGTGCATAGAATCTGTCCCCGGAGAGTTGGAACAAGCCCTCCGGGGGCATTTTTGCTTTTCACTATCTTTTCCGTAGGGGAAAACCATGGTATACTGGACGCAACGAATCCAAAGTAATAAACCGGGAGGTACCGTTATGAAGTGGGGAATTTTAGCGACCGGCACCATTGCCAAAAAGTTTGCATCTACGGTGGAGCAGATGGGCGCAGAAGGGGAGCAGCTTGTTGCCGTGGGGTCACGGCACATGGAAAGCGCACAGGCGTTTGCACAGCAGTACGGCATTCCCCGCTGCTATGACTCCTACGAAGCCCTTGCCGCCGACCCGGAGGTGGAGGCCATCTATATCGCCACCCCCAACACCCTGCACTACGAAAACTGCAAGCTCTGCTTGGAGCAGGGCAAGCACGTTTTGTGCGAAAAGCCCTTTACCATCGACCCGGAACAGGCGCAGGAGCTGTACCGTCTGGCGGAGGAAAAGCACCTCTTTCTCATGGAGGCATTCTGGATCTGGCTGCTGCCGCTGTACGACCGCCTGCGCGAGATCCTTGCGGCTGGCACCATCGGGGAACTGAAGCAGATCACCTGTCAGTACGGCTTTGTGGCCTCCGGTGCCCGGAAGGACCGCAAGTTTGATTCCGGTCTGGGCGGCGGTGCGCTGCTGGATATCGGCATCTACAATCTGGGCTTTCTGCGCATCCTCACCGGACAGGACCCGGAGAAGGTGGAGACCAAAGAGGTGCACATCAACGAGTACGGCACCGACGATTACAGCCGCCTCGTGCTGACCTACCCCGGCGGCTGCATGGCAGAGTCTGTCCAGACCATCGGGCAGGAACTGGAGCGCAACGCCCGCATCGTTGGCACAAAGGGCAGCATCTTTCTGCCGGATTTCCAGCACGCCGAGACCATGACGCTGGAAGTGGAGGGCAAAGAGCCGGAGGTCATCCGCTGCCCGGTGGACATCAACGGCTTTGAGTATGAGATCCGGGAAGCAAGCCGCTGCGTCAAGCTGGGGCGCACCGGCAGCGACCGCTACACCCCGCAGGACAGCCTTGCCCTGACCCGCCTGATGTACGACACCCGCATGAGCTGGGGCATGAAGTTTGCGGGCGAGGTGTAAGCACACACCTTGCACAGGGGACTTTTTTGGCGTGCGGAGACTATGGCATACGGAGAGCGACAACTCGGAATTTGAGGTGGAAATATGGCATCAAGCAAGGAATACTTAGAGTTTATTTTAGGGCAGCTATCTGAGTTAGAAGAAATTACTTATCGAGCTATGATGGGAGAATTTATTATTTATTATCGTGGCAAGATTGTAGGCGGTATCTATGATGATAGATTACTTGTTAAACCAGTAAAATCAGCAATTCGTTATATGCCGACAGCTCCGTATGAATTACCCTATGAGGGAGCAAAAGAGATGTTGTTGGTAGATGAAGTTGATAATAAGGAACTTTTGACAGGCTTGTTTCATGCAATGTATGATGAACTGCCAGCCCCAAAACCGAAAAAGAAGAAATAAACAACTCCCAGTTTGACAAGGAGGTGCTTTGCATGAAAAAGCGTATATCAAGGATTCTCGGTTTAATAATGCTGGTTATAGCTATTGCATTTATAGTGTTTGCATTGAACCATCCAGAAATGAGTTTTCCTTGGAACAATACCATTACTTGGTTACTGTA
>OHMK01000530.1_pt1 | contig 16277 bp, 13 predicted proteins | sample 1569291 | NCBI WGS metagenome assembly OHMK01 (sample SAMEA3879517, study PRJEB24766) | human gut metagenome | biome: human-associated habitat; feature: feces | place: USA | collected 1985/1987 | reverse complement strand
CACAGGTGGCAGCCAACAGCAAGACCGCCGAAAGCTGGGCGGTGGGCGGCACCGGCACCCGCGAGGGCGAGGACAGCAACAACGCCAAATACTGGTGCGAGAGCGCACAGGCCATTGCGGGCGGCGGCGTGACCAGCTTCAACGGGCGCGGCGGCATCGTGAAGCCGCAGAAGGGCGATTACACGGCGGAGATGGTGGGGGCGGATGCCTCCGGCGCTGCGGCGGCGGTGCAGAGCAATCTGGACGGCCACGAGGGCGACACCACGGCGCACATCACAGCGGCGGAGCGCACCAAGTGGAACGGCAAGCAGGACAAGCTGACCTTCGACACAGCCCCGACGGCGAACAGCACGAACCCCGTGACCAGCGGCGGCGTGAAGACGGAGCTGGACAAGAAAGCCAACGCCACGAGCCTCGGCGCACACACCGGCAACACGGACAACCCGCATCAGGTGACGGCGGCACAGGTGGGCGCAGACCCGACGGGGACGGCGGAAAGCGCGGTATCGGCGCATAACAGCTCCAGTACGGCGCACAGCGACATCCGCACTGCGCTTGCAGGGAAAGAGGCGGCGGGCGCTGCGGCAGCCGTGCAGGGCAACCTCGACGATCACGAGGGCAACACCACCGCGCACATCACGGCGAGCGAGCGGACGAGCTGGAACGGAAAGAGCGGGAAGGCGGCCTCTTTCACGGTGACACTGAAGGCGGCGGGATGGAGCGGCAACGCGCAGACTGTGAGCAACAGCAAGTTCGTCACGAGTGGGTACGCCTACACGGTATGCCCTGCGGGAGACAGCTTTGCAGGCTACGCAGAGGCGGTGATCTACGCCGACGATGTGACCACGGCGGGAAAGATGACCTTCCACTGCAATGAAGCACCCACGGCCAATCTGACCGTGAACATTCTGAGAACGGAGGCAACGGCATGAGTTTGGTATTTAACATGGTGGGCGGCGGAGGCGGCGGAGGCGGCGGCATCAAGCTGACCAGCATCGCCATCACGAAGGCACCAACGAAGACCACCTACACGCAGGGCGAGACCTTTGACCCGGCGGGCATGGTGGTGACAGCAACCTACAGCAACGGCGCGACGCTGAAATGCACGGGCTACAGCTACGAGCCGAACACACCGCTGGCGGACGGCACAACGAAGGTGACTATCCGCTACACCGAGGGCGGCGTGACGAAGACGGCGGAGCAGACCATCACGGTTATCCACCGGCTGACGAAGATCGAGATCACGGCGCAGCCGACGAAGAAGGTCTATGAGTATGGCGACAGCTTCCAGAGCGCGGGCATGGTGGTGAAGGCCACCTACTCCGACGGAGCGACCGCCAATGTGACGGGCTACAGCTGCAGCCCAGCGACGCTTAATACCGTGGGCACGCAGACGATCACGGTGAGCTACACGGAGCGGAACGTGACCAAGACGGCCACCACCAGCGTGACGGTGAACCGGAAGACGATCTCCACGGTGCCGAGCCAGAGCGGGAGCCTGACCTACAACGGCGGCAGCCAGTCCCCCACATGGAACAACTACAACACGGTACAGCTGACCATCGGCGGCACGACCACGGGCACCAACGCAGGGAGCTACACAGCGACCTTCACGCCGAAGAGCAACTACCGATGGAGCGACGGAAGCACCACGCCGAAGAGCGTGAGCTGGAGTATCGGGAAGGCGGCGGGCAGCCTCTCCATCTCCCCCACCAGCATGACACTGGACACCACGACGAAGAGCAAGACCATCACGGTGACGCGCAGCGGCGACGGCACGATCAGCGCCGTGAGCAGCAACACAGCGGCGGCGACGGTGAGCGTATCGGGCAACACGGTGACGGTGACGGGCAAGGCCAACGGCAGTGCGAAGATCACCATCAGCGTGGCGGCGGGAACGAACTACACCGCACCGGCGAACAAGACCTGCGCGGTGACAGTGAGCTTCCTGAAGGACAACTTCGCAGACAACGACTGGTCTGCCATCATCGCAGCGTGCCATAGCGGCAGCGTGCCGAGCACATGGGTGGTGGGCAACAGCAAGACGATGACCATCAACGGTGCGAGCTATCAGGTGGACATCATCGGCAAGAACCACGACACCTACGCATCCGGCGGGAAGGCACCGCTGACCTTCCAGCTGCACGACTGCTACGGCGAGACCAAGAACATGAACAGCTCCAACACCAACAGCGGTGGCTGGACGAGCTGCGCCATGCGAAGCACACACCTGTCCGCCATTCTGGCGCTGATGCCGACGGAGGTACAGAACGGCATCCGGGAGGTGAATAAGATGACCTCGGCGGGCAGCCAGAGCGCCACCATTAACACCACGGCGGACAAGCTGTTCCTGCTGAGCGAGATCGAGATTTTCGGCAGCGTCAGCTATTCCAAGAGCGGCGAGGGCACGCAGTACGACTACTACAAGGCGGGCAACAGCAAGGTGAAGAAGTTCAACGGCAGCGCGTACACCTGGTGGGAGCGCTCTCCGTATGGCAGCATCTCCGCGTATTTCTGCTTTGTCGGCAGCGGCGGCTACGCCGACTACTACACCGCGAGCTATGCGTTTGGCGTGGCCTTCGGCTTCTGCTTTTAATCCAGCATCTGAGGAAATCCCGCAGCCTGTGTGCTGCGGGATGGAAGGGAGAGAACCATGTCGGTCTACAAATCCAAACGAGGCGAGAGCAGCGTGCAGTTCATCGAAACGGCAAGGCAGCTGGAGGCGCACACCTTCGCGTGCTGCATGAAGGCACCGAAGCGGTACGAGCGGTTTCTGACAGGACGCATCATGGAGCTGAGCAGCGAGGTGCATGACCGGGTAAGGGCGGCGAACAACATCTGGCCGACGAACCGGCACGAGGCGCAGCTGCGCAGGGACGAGCTGATGCGAGCGAACAACGCGCTGCAGAACCTCAGCCCGAAGCTGCAGCTGCTGTATGACAGCATTTTGCAGAACCCGGAGGGCTACGGGTGGATTCACAAGGCGATGCAGCGCTGGGGCGACCTCATCTGCGAGGAAGCGAAGCTCATCGCGGCGGTGAAGAAGAACGACCGGCAGCGGTACAAAGACCTTCCGGAATGAAGAACATGGGTCAAGCTCTGTATTTGTTGCACTTGCGGCAGCGCGAACAACTGGTGGGAGCGCTCTCCGAATGGCAGCAACTCCACGAATTTCTGCAATGTCAACAGCAACGGCAACGCCAACTACAACAACGCGAGCAATGCGAATGGCGTGGCCTTCGGATTCTGCAAGAGATGGGTCAGGACAGTAACCGGCAGCGGCGAAGCAGCACCCTTGCAGAAGGAGAGCTTGTTCCCGGCATAGCCAAAACAATCCTCTGATGCAGTCAGCCGGACGCTGCTTGCATGGCGGGCGAATGTGCGGACAGCCCGTTCCATGGCTGGTACTGCCACGCGGATAGAACACGCACCCAAGAATAATTCCGTACAGGGGATGCCCTAACGGGCGAGGAGAATTATGACGAGCGAAGAGAGACACGAGGCACGGTACAGGAGAAGAAAAGCGGAACGCCAGCGGCGAAGAGATGCACGCAGCGAGGCGTGCGGGAGCTTTGAGCAGGTGTTCAGCTACGAGCACCTGTACCGGGCGGGACGGGAATGCTGCAAGGGCGTGGGCTGGAAATGCTCCACGCAGCGGTATCTCGGCAACTTTACCGCCAACATCGCCCGGACGCACCGGGAGCTGATGGACGGCACATGGAAGACCAAGGGCTTTTTCGCCTTCGACCTGATGGAACGGGGAAAGCTGCGGCACATCCGTAGTGTGCACATCGCGGAGCGGGTGGTGCAGCGCTGCCTGTGCGACAACGCGGCGAGCCTGAAGGGCAAGGGCATCGACTTTGCCATGGATAGGCTGACCTGCCACCTGCAGCGGTACTACCGAAAGCACGGGACGGACGGCTGGGCGCTGGTATTCGACTTTTCGGACTACTTCAACTCCGCGCCGCACGCGCCGATCTACGCAGAGAGCGAGCGGCGCATCCGGGACGAGCGGGTGCAAAAGCTGGCGTGCGGTCTGATGGAGGACTTTGGCGAGCGGGGATTCGGCCTCGGCAGTCAGGTGAGCCAGATCGACGCACTGATGCTGCCAAACCGGCTTGACCACTTCATCAAGGAGCAACTGCACATCGAGGGCTACGGCAGATATATGGACGACGGCTATCTCATCCACGAGAGCCGGGACTACCTGCAGGAATGCCTGAAGCAAATCCGGGCGGTATGCGCAGACCTCGGCATCCGGATGAACGAGAAGAAGACGCGCATTGTAAAGCTGCAGGAGCTGCATTTCCTGAAGACGAGATTCTATCTGACGGAGACGGGGAAGGTGCGGCGGAAGATGTGCCGCAAAAGCGCAAGGCGGATGCGGCGGAAGCTGAAGACCTTCCGGCGATGGATGGAGGAAGGCAGAATGACAGAGGAAGACATCCGCACGGCATACGAGAGCTGGCGCGGACACATGCGGCGGGGCAACAGCTACCGGGTGCTGCGGCGGATGGACAGGTTCTACAAACGACTGATGGAAAAAGGAGCGTGAAAGCATGTACGAGATCAGAAAGGACGGCGGCGTGATCGCGCTGACAGAGAAGCCGAACTACATCCGCAGGCACGCGGACGGCTTCTACATCCTCTGCGAAGAGGAGGACGCACAGGGCGTGGCCGTGGACGGCGCGGTATACCGTCTGATGGGGCACACGGGGCTTGATGAACTGGAGGAAGTGCAGCTCATTGAGAAGGACACCGGCACGGTTTTGCAGAGCAGCAGTGAGGCGGTGGGCATCGCATTTGTCACCATGACAGAGAGGGGAGACATCGACGGAGTGACGGCGGGAGAGCACGCGGAGCTGTTCAGCCCGTGGGCGTACCCGGTGGCCTACACCGCAGGACAGATCAGGGAACGCAGCGGAAAGCTCTACAAATGCCTGCAGGCGCACACCTCGCAGGGGGACTGGAAACCGGAGGACAGCCCGTCGCTGTGGGTGGGCATCTCCGACCCGGCGGAGGAATGGCCGGAGTGGAGCCAGCCGGTGGGCAGCACAGATGCCTACGCCAAGGGCGCAAAGGTGAGCCACAACGGCAAACACTGGACGAGCGATGTGGACGCGAACGTGTGGGAGCCGGGTGCGTATGGATGGACGGAGGCGACGGCATGACGGAGACGGTCATTGTGGCTGTGCTGAGCCTGATCGGCACCATGGCGGGGGCGTACTTCGCAAACAAGAAAAGCGCGGCGCTCATCGCCTACCGGCTGGAGGAACTGGAGCAGAAAGTAGCGAAGCACAACGGTTTGGTGGAGCGCACCTACCATCTGGAAGAGGCGGCGGCGGTCTTCGAGGAAAAGCTGAAGGTGGCAAACCACCGCATTGACGATCTGGAGAGAGGGGCATGAAGGGCAGGCATCAGAGAAGACGGCCAAGTAAGACAACGACCACCAAGCGCATTGTGTGGGCGTGCCTTATCAACGGCATCGGCTGGGTGTGGTGCAGCTACGTCCTCGCCTTCCTCGGCAGGACGGAAATTGCGGAAAGCCTGAGCCGGACGGCGGTGACGGAGATCATCGGCGTGGTGCTGCTGTACTGCGTGAAGAGCCTGTTTGAAAAGCGGGAGAGCTTCGGCGGTATCGGCAGGAAGGAAGAACAGGTAACGGACTTATGAAAGGAGCAAGACCATGACGGACATTGCAATCGTGAGACTGGGTATCGGGCTGGTGCTGCTGATCGCGGCAAACATCGCCCTCGGCAGCGTGAACGCCTTCATGGAGGGCACATGGGACATGATGAAGTTCCGCAACGGCTGCATCAAGGGCGGCGTGGTGGCTGCGTCGCTCATCGCGGTGTACTACGCAGGCTGGCTGAACCCTGATCTGCTGGTCATCGAGGCGGAGGGACAGACGGTGAACCTGATGACGGCGGTACATATCGCGCTGCTGGCAGCGTTCACGGCGTATGCGGTGGATGTGCTGAAGAAGCTGAAGGACATGCTGAGCACCGCGACACCCGGCAAGGAGGAAGACCATGAGCAACAGTAAGCTGGTGTGCTACACCAAGCTCAGCCCGTACACCTACGGCAAGCGAAACCATGCAATCGACACTATCAGCATCCACTGCATGGCGGGGAACCTGAGCGTGGAGAGCTGCGGGCAGATGTTCCAGACGAGCAAATCCAGCAGCAACTACGGCATCGGCAGCGACGGGCGCATCGGCATGTACGTTGAGGAAGGATACGCGAGCTGGTGCACATCCAACAGGAGCAACGACAACCGCGCTGTGACCATCGAGGTGGCCAACTGCGCGAAGGGCGAGCCGTGGCCGATCACGGAAAAGGCATACAAGAGCCTCATCGAGCTGCTGGTGGACATCTGCAAGCGGAACCACATCCCTGAGTTGCGGTGGAAGGGAGATCAAAACCTCGTAGGTCAGGTAGACCGGCAGAACATGACCGTACACAGGTGGTTTGCAAACAAGTCCTGCCCCGGCAACTGGCTGTACGAGCATCACGGGCAGATCGCAAAGGAAGTAAACGAAAGACTGGAGGAAGAAAACATGGTGAGATACGAACGGCTGCGGGACATCAAGAACAAGGAGTTCCACGACATCATCGAAAAGCTGATGGACGCAAACATCCTCGGCGGCGACGGCAGCGACCCGACGGGCAACGAGGACATCATCGACCTGAGCCACGACATGGTGCGCAACCTTGTGCTGGAGTATCGCGGCGGCGCATTTGACCGCAAGCTGAAGGCCGTGGGCATGGAGCCTGCGGTGAAGGACTGAGAGACAGGCGGAGGCCGGTGCATGCCGCCGGTCTCCGCCTTCTGAGCGAAAGGAGGCACGAGGATGCCAAGTAACCTATTGACCGCAGACAGCACCTTCCCGACGCTGACAAAGGAGCAGAGCGCGGACGAGAAGTTTGAGAAGATCACAAGCTATCTCTATATGCTGCTGGAGCAGCTGCGTTACAGCATGGGAAACCTTGACAAAGAGAACTTCAACGACGCGGGGCTGGAGGAGATCGCAAACATCATCACAGAGCCGGTGTATGTGCAGCTGAAGGATGACGAGGCGAATATCGCAGCGCTGACGGTGACGGCGGCGGGACTGGGCGCGCGGCTGAACGACGCGGAGGGAAACATCACGCAGCTGACGGCTACATCCAAAAGTCTGACCAGCCGTATCAGCAGCGCAGAAGGCAGCATCTCGACACTGCAGCAGACGGCCACGAGCCTGACAAGCCGTATCTCGGATGCAGAGGGGAACATCTCTTCCCTGACGCAGACGGTGAACGGCATGACGCTGAGCGTGACCAACGGTTCAGCAAGCTCCACCATCAGGCTTTTGGCCAATGGCGTGCAGCTGAGCAGCCAGTCTATCAGCTTCTCCGGCATGGTGACATTCTCAGACCTGTCTACCAGCGGCGAGACGACCATCAACGGAGACAACATCACAACGGGCACCATTGAGGCCATTGACATCTACAGCTGCACCATCGAAGGCAGCACCTTCCAGAGCGTGCTGCAGGCAAATGGCACTGTGGGCGGCGAGATTCAGTTCTGCTACCTGAACACCAACTATGTGGCGGGCGGCATCCGGCTGGACGATCAGGGCGCGGGAACGGAATACGAGCGAGCCTACCGCATGTTCATCTACACGAACTATGTGCGGGGCGTGGGCTTTGCCATGAAGCTGCAGAGCGCCAGCGGCATCAGCGTGGAGGCGGACGAGAACGTGTTCCTGTATGCGGGGACGAGAATGACCATCAGAGGCGACAGCGGCATCTACCTGACGGGAGATGTGTATGTCAACGGGACGCTGCTTCAAGTGAGCAGCAGTTAAGGAGGGAAAGCATGTATTTAATCGAATGCGCAAACGCCTATCTGGCTGCGGTGCAGCTGGAGCAGAAGGAGATGGACTACCAGACGGCATTTGCCGTGATGATGGTGAAGAAGCAGCTGCAGAGCCATGTGGAGTTTCTGCAGAGCGAAGAAATGAAGCTGGCAGAGAAGTACGGGGAGAAGGACGAGAAGGGCAATGTCAAGTGGACGGAGCGGGGCACCTTCCCCTACCGCGACGCGGACGCGGCGGCGGGATACCAGAAGGAGCGCAGGGCATTGGGCATGACACAGGTGGAGGATGACTTCACGGTGCAGCACGCGCCGGTGCCGGAGAAGATCACGCCCATGCAGCTGGAAGCGCTGGAGAAGTTTATTGTGTTCGGGGGTGAGGGCTAATGGCAATCGGACTTCCTGCCATGGCATACGGAGACGGCATCAGCAAGCGCAAGCAGGTAAAGTTCGGCGGATACAATCACACGCTTGCAGCAGAGAACGGCGAGCTGTGGGATATGGAGAACCTGACCAGTGACTTCTACCCCCTGCTCAGCCCCCGCGAGAGACGGTGGACATGCCGAACACTGGAGAAACCGAACGGACTGTATGCCCACGACGGGCTGTACTGGGTGGACGGAACGGGCTTTTACGCAGACGGTGAGCTGAAGGGCATCGTCACGGACGGGCACAAGAAGTTCGCAAGCATTGGCGCGTACATCGTCATCCTGCCGGATAAGAAATATTACAACCGGCTGACGGGAGACTTCGGGACGCTGGAGGAAGAATGGAGCGGCAGCGCGAAGATTCAGGACGGCACCTACGCGGGCGAGGAAGCAAAAGCCAACACCATCTACGCTGTGGGTGCGGGAGCAAAGTTCAACGAGGGCGACGCGGTGACGATCTCCGGCGCGACGACGCATCCGGAGAACAACAAGACCGCCATTATCCGGGAGATCAGCGGGGACGACCTGCGCTTCTACGAGAACACTTTCACCATCGCGGACGGCGGAGACAGCGAAACATTGCAACTCAGCCGCACGGTTCCGGAGTTAGACTATATCTGTGAGAACGAAAACCGGCTGTGGGGCTGCAAGGGCGACACGATCTACGCCAGCAAGCTGGGCGACATCTTCAACTGGAATGTATTTGACGGCGTGGCCACGGACAGCTTTGCGGTGGATGTGGCCAGCACCGGAGATTTTACGGCGTGCTGCAGCTACCTCGGATACCCGTGCTTCTTCAAGGAGGAACACATCTACAAGGTGTTCGGAGATAAGCCGTCCAATTTTCAGGTGATGGGCAGCGCGTCATTGGGCGTAGAGAAAGGCAGCGACGAAAGCCTTGCCATCGCGGGTGAGACGCTGTTCTACCTGAGCAGGACGGGCATCACTGCATGGAGCGGCGGCATCCCGCAGAGCATCAGCGCGGCGTTTGGCACGCAGCGCTTCCGCAACGGTGTGGCGGGCAGCGACGGAACAAAGTATTTTGTGTCGCTTCAGGACACGACGGGGGCACATCAGCTGTTCGTCTACGACACCAGAAGTAATCTGTGGCACCGGGAGGACAACACGCAGGCGGTAGGCTGGGGCTGGAACGAGGAGCTGTACTGCCTCGACGCGAGCGGAAAGCTATGGATGAACGGGAACGCCAGAAGCGTGCCGCAGGGTGCGACGCAGGAGGCGCTGGTGGCATGGAAGGCGGAGTGGGCGGACTTCTACGAGTACACCACCTATTCGTCCTCTTCCACGGCGACACCGGAAAAGAAGGGCATCGGGAAACTGCTGCTGCGGCTGGAGCTGGACGAGGATTCCAGCGTGCAGATCGACATGCAGTTTGACAGCGACGGCGTGTGGCGGACGGTAAAGACACTGCAGACGGAAGTGAAGCGCAGCTACTACCTCCCCATCATCCCGCGCAGGTGCGACCATTTCCGCATCCGGATGACCGGCACCGGCGGATGCAGGCTCTATTCTCTGGTGCGCGAAGTTTACAACGGCAGCGAGCTGTAAGAAAGGAGACAACATGGCATCGAGATACACCTACGATGATTTTCAGAAGGCCGTACAGAGCAGCGGCCTCGGCGGGCAGTTCTCTGACGCAGACATGAAGCTGGCGCAGAAGAACCCGGACGCAGGCATGAGCATCCTGAAGTACAAACAGGACTACCACAACGCCACGACGGACGAGGCGAGAGCACTGGCCAACCTTGGTGCGGAGGGCATCCGCTCCAGCTACGGCGGGTACACCGGCGGGCAGAGAGGCGCGAACTTCTACCTTGACCCGCTTTCCCCAAAGGACTTCCAAAGCGAGAAAGCACCGACCTACCAGAACAACTACGAAGGAACAATCGGCGGCCTGCTGGACAAGCAGCTGGGGTACGGCAGCTTTTCCTACGGGGAGAAGCAGCCGGAGTACACGAACCGATACGATGACACCATTCAGGACTTGCTTGGCCAGATCGTAAACCGGAAGGACTTCAGCTATGACCCGGAGAACGACCAGCTCTACAGTCAGTACCGCAAGCAGTATGCGAGGGAAGGCCAGAGGGCTACGCAGGACGCACTGGGCGCGGCTGCTGCAGCCAGCGGCGGCATCCCTTCCAGTTATGCGGTGAGCGCAGCGTCGCAGGCGGGAGACTACTACGCCAGCCAAATGACGGACAAAATCCCGGAGCTTTATCAGCTGGCATACAACAAGTACATGAACGACTACAACATGAAGCTCAGCGACCTCGGCGCGGTGCAGGGAGCGGAGAAGAACGACTACGACAAGTTCCTCAACGAGATGCAGCAGTACAACACCAACCGCGCCTTCGACTATCAGGCGTGGATGGATGAATACACCCGCATCAACAACGACCTGCAGACAGCCAGCAAGCTGGAGCAGCTGGACTACACCAAGTACCTGAACGATCTGAACCAGTTCAACACAGACCGCAGCTTCAACTATGGGCAGCTGCTGGACGAGGTGAACAACCAGACGGCCAGACGCAGCGAGGCCATGAACAAGGCACTGACGGCGGCGGAGCTGGGCGACAATTCGTTCCTGAACAATTTGGGCATCAACACCGACAACAACCCGACGGACTATGAGCGGCGCTACCAGCTGGCGCAGCTGGCTGCACAGTACGGCGACTACTCCGGACTGCGGGAACTGGGCATCAACCCGGATGCAGCAGCGCTGAACCGATTCAACACCACGGCGGCGGGCAAGTCCCATTCCGGAGGGAGCCGAAGCAGTGGAGGCGGCGGAAACACAACGCCGCAGGAGACCGAGACGACCGGGCTGAGCGCGCAGGACATCGCAGCGCTGAAGGCGGCCTACGGAACGAACATCGACGCTGACACATGGAACGGCATCCTGCAGAGCAATCCCGGCATTACGGAGGCAATGCTGACACAGGCGGGATTCACCAAGAGCGGCGGCGATTCCGGAGGCGGGAATATCTCCGGAGTGACCGACTACGACAGCGCCATTGCCTACATGAAGGCGGCGGGTGTGGATGGCAGCGTGCGCTCTGGTCTGATGACCAAGAGCGAGTGGAGCCGCAGGAAGGCATCACTACAGCAGTACGGCACCGGAGGCACTGAGGTAAAGAACTACAACAGCTACGCGGACTATATCAAAGACTACTGCGAATACGCCGCCAGCAAGTAAGGAGGACACGGTATGGCATCCTTTTCTGAGTGGAGCAACAACAAGATAAGGCGGGCGACCGGCGCAGCGAAGACGACCGGCACGCCGCAAAAGGCGCAGACCTTTTCTGCGTGGAGCGATCGGAAGCTGGGCAAGGTAGACACGCAGAAGAATCCTGCCAGCGGCAACAAAGGCTTCGACCGGAGCGGGAAAACCAGAGACGAGTATGACAGCAGCGTGCGGCAGAACTATGCCGCACGCGCAGCTGCATCTGATAAGCTGACAGAGAGCGAGTATAACCGCTCCACTGCCATGCAGCAGAAGTACGGCAGCTATCAGAACTACCTTGTGGGCGCGACGGCGGATGGGAAATACTATTCGCAGCCGAAGCTGGGCATGGATATGGAGCGGAAATACAACACCGCGACCACCTATGAGGCGAACGCAAAAAAGAAGGCGGAGGAGCTGCAGAGCGCCAATGAGACGGCGGGAAATCTCTATACGAAGCTGAACGAGCTGAGCGGAAAGCTGCCGGAGCTGCAGCAGTACGCGGGCAGCAGCGCTATTGCGTCCGGGATTGTGCAGCAGATGCAGCGGGAATATGCCAGCACGCTGAAACAGTATGAAGACGCGACAAAGGCGGTAGATGCCGCTTATGCCGCCTATGAGCCTGCGTGGAACCAGTACAAGCAGGCGGCGGAGGATTATGAAGCCTACCGCACAGAGCAGCAGAACCTGTTCGACAACTGGAAGAAGACCATCCGAACGGACGAGAACGCCATCAACGCCGACCTGACGGCGGCGCAGAGCAATGTGAAGCAACTGCAAGAGCAGCAAAAGGCGCTGCAGAAGCAGGCGCAGCAGCTGATGAACAAGGTATCTTCCCGGCGCGGCGGGACAAATGAGCTGATGCAATGGAGCCAGCAGGCACAGGCGCTGCAGGCGCAGGCCAAGGCCATGGACGGCAAGATCGCGGAGGCACAGGGCGCGGCGGATTTGCTGCAGGAGGAGCTGGACTGGAAGAAATATTACCAGTATGCCGACCTGACCAGCGCGGAAGACTTTGGCGAAAAGAGCCAATACAAGAGCACGGCAAACGGAAAGAAGCGCTCCAACCTCGACGTTCTGTTTGATAACTACAGTGACGATGCCAGCGGCTGGGATGACCCGCTGTATGAGTACATCAACGGCAACAGCGAGGCGGGTGCATACATCACAAATCAAGCCGGGGCGAACTATGGAGGGGACAGCAACCCGCTGGGCGCTCTGTTCGGCATGGCGACAGAAAACAGATCGGAATCGCAGCAGATGACCGACGAAGAAGTGGCCATCTTCAACTATCTGTACGCCTCGCAGGGCGAGGACGCGGCACACGCCTACTATGACTACCTGACGGGCGATCTGAACTATCGCCAGCGGCAGGAAGAAGAGGCGTACTGGAGAGACTATGCCAAGGAATCACCTGTGGGCAGCAGCGTGTTCAGCGTGCTGACTTCCCCGATGAAGGGGCTAAGCTATCTCGGACAGGCGGCGGACTATCTCGGCACCGGAAGCATCGACCAGAATGCGGCGTACAACCGCTTTTCCTACGCCAACAACGCCATTCGCAATCAGGTGGCGGAGACCATTGAACAGAGCGGGAACTGGGGACAGGCGGGCAGCTTCCTGTACCAGACCGGCATGAGTATGGGCGACTTCCTGCTGAATACTGCGATCACGGGCGGATTCGGCGGAGGCGGCGCACTGAGCGAGGGAATGTCCCTTGCCATTATGGGCACCGGCGCGGCGGCGGATGCCACCGTTGCCGCAAAGGATAGAGGACTGACAGATACACAGGCGTTCACGCTGGGAACCATCGCGGGTGCGGCGGAAGTGTTTACAGAGAAGTTCAGCATCGAGGCGCTGCTGAAAGGCAAGTGGGAAGACGGAGCCATCAAATATATCCTGAAGAATGCGTTCACGGAAGGCGCGGAGGAAGTGGGCAGCGACTTCATCAACCTGTTTGCCGACATTCTCATCGCCAAGGACAAGAGCGAGTGGCAGCAGACCATAGACGCATATATGGCGGAGGGCAAGACGGAGGGCGAAGCCTTCGGCCTTGCAGTGGCGCAGCAGGCGGCGGAGATGGGGCTGGACTTCCTCGGCGGCGCACTATCCGGCGGCACCATGGCCACGGCGGGTGTGGGCATCGGAACGGTGCAGCGAAACGCCGGATACCAGCAGACCGGCAGCACGCTGCGCAAGATGGGCGACGAGATGGTGAACAGCATCATCGAGACGGCGGAGACCCTTGATGAAAACAGCGAGGCATACAAGCTGGGACAGGAACTGAAGAACAAGCTGAACAAGGGCAAGAAGCTGACGGATACGGAGATTGGCAGACTGTTTGCGGAGACCACCAGAATGCTGGAAGGGACGGAACCGACTGCAGGACAAACCGGAACCGCTCAGGAACAGACGAAAGGCGTGGTGCTGCCGACGGCGGAAGAGACCGGCGGAACGGAACTGCCGACAGCTGAGCAGGCAGAAACGCAGACGCAGCAGCGCACAACGGGGCAGGAACGCCAACCTGCGCAGCTGAGAGAGACCATGGAGGCTGATCGGCTGGGCGTTTTGCCGACGGCGGAACAGGCGGAAACGCGGCAGAGGGCTGCGAGAGCCGAGACGGAAACGGAACGCACGGGCATTCTTGCGGGCGTGGACGAGGACACCATCGCTAATGTACAGCGCATCGCCAACATCGTGGGGCGCGAGGTGGTGTTCTTCGACGAAGGCGCGGATAGCACCGGAGGAATGCACAACGGCTACTACAACCCGGCAGACGGAAAAATCTATGTCAACGCACGCAGCCAGAACCCGGTGGCGCAGATCATCAGCCACGAACTGACGCACAGCATCGAGGCAAGCGGAAGCTACAGCGATTTGCAGAAGCTGGTATTGAACCGCATCCGGCAGACCGGCGGAGACCTGCAGGCCATGCGGCAGCAGAAGGCGGAACTGTATGCGCGGCACGGCGAGAACCTGACGGACAACGCGGCCATTGATTCGGAGATCGTGGCGGAGTATGTGGAAAAGTATCTGCTGACCGACGAGCAAAGCATCCGCGCCATGGTGCAGCAGAACCGGACGCTGGGACGGCGCATCCTGCAGTTTATCAACGAGCTGCTGGCAAAGCTGGGCAACAGCGACGCGCAGGAGCGGGTGTTCCTGACGAAGGCAAAGAATTATTACCAGAGCGCCCTGCAGGAGACGCAGAGCAGCTTCACCGCAGACATGCAGCAGCGAGCCGCTGCGCAGGCGCAGAACATGGACACGCTGCAGCGGCAGATGGCAAATGGGGAAATCTCTGAAGAGGATGCAGAAGCGGCGTTCAACGACATGTATGACCCGGAGATCGACATGCAGCAGGGGCTGGGCGGATTGCAGCACAGCTATGCCGGGGCGAACGCCAACGGCGCGAACCTTGAAAGCCTGCGGGAAGCGCAGGAGATGCAGCAGGACGGAGCCGACATGGAGAGCATCCGCAAGGCGACGGGCTGGCACGAAGGCATGGACGGCAAGTGGCGCTTCGAGATCAACGACAGCAGGATGCAGCTGCGCGCCGACGCGGCGGATATTCCCAACTACACCACGCTGGGAGAGCTGGTGGATGCGCCGGAGCTGTTTGAAGCCTATCCGGATATGGCGGATTCGAGCGTGACATTCCACACGCTGGAGAACGGACAGAACGGCGGATACAGCCGGAAGTTTGACAGCATCGAGCTGAGCCGCGACCTGAAGAACAGACCGGAGGCGCTGCTGAACTCCCTCATCCATGAGGCGCAGCACGCCATCCAGAACCGGGAAGGATTTGCCAGCGGGGCAAACCCCGCCTACTGGAACCGGAGAATGGAAAACGGATTTGACAGCAGGACGGCGGAGGAACGGCGCGAGGGCGCACGACTGCAGGAACAGTATGAGCAGATACGGGAGAGCGACCCGCAGTTCGTTGCGGCTATGGAAGAGCTGAATGCCATGGCACCGAAGGTGCCGCGCGGGAAGGTTGACCTGAACACATGGGAGCAGATCGAGCCAGACCCGCCGGAGTGGGTACGCTACGACGAGCGCAGAGACCAGCTGGAGGAACAGTACGGCGACCGCGTATGGGACTGGTACAGCCTGCGGGACAGCATCGACAGCAACGCGAGGAACGGAGGCCGGATGCCGACCGACCTGTACCGCGACACGGCGGGAGAGATCGAGGCGCGGGACACTGCGAAGCGACGGGAGCTGACGGCGCAGGAGCGCCGGGAGACATCGCCTGACTATGGCAGCGAGGACACGGTATTTGCTGACAGTGGGGATGGCTACGCCATCGGAAAGACCACGGACAACAAGCCGTTCGTGGAGGTGGAACAGGACATCCTTGCGGGCGTGCCGGAGGCAGACTGGGTGAAGACCGTCAAGGAGAACCTGAAGAAAAAGTTCCCCAACGGCATCACCGTGGGGAACAACGAAATTCAGATTGACGGCAGAAGCAGACAGGAGATGGAAGAGGAACAGAAGGCATCCTGGGAAAAAATTACCATAGAAGAACACATGGAAATCTATGAAAATCAGGGACATTCAAGAAAAGAAGCTATGAAAATGGTAGCAAATGACAGAGGAATGACGAAGAGAGATGTCTATCAGTACCTCATCAATAAAACCGAAGAATAAGATTAACATACAGAAGAATTCCCGTTTTCGGGGATTCTTTTTTATTCAGGCTGTGGCAAGGAACGGGCTTTTGTGCTATAATAAATTTGTATTATTATGT
>OHMK01000516.1_pt1 | contig 16801 bp, 8 predicted proteins | sample 1569291 | NCBI WGS metagenome assembly OHMK01 (sample SAMEA3879517, study PRJEB24766) | human gut metagenome | biome: human-associated habitat; feature: feces | place: USA | collected 1985/1987 | reverse complement strand
GTTGCCCTCGGTGTTGGTGGGCAGATACTTCTCGCCGTCCACGATCATGTAATCATAATTGGGGCTGCTCCACCGGATGACAGCGGTCATTTTGCCATCCGCCACGGTCAGGGCGGCAGGGCTTTCCACGGTGGCACGGCCAGAGCCGCCCTCCAGGGTCACATTGACGCTGTATTCACCGTCCGCAGGGGTCCCGGCAGCTTCCTCAGCCTTGGGCTGTGCATTGCGGATGCTCACGGTGTGGTCATACCACTTGCCCTTGGTCCCGAGGAGTGCCAGCTGGAAGTCCTGGTCCACAGCGGCCACGGGGATATCATAGCCGTAGACCTCCTCCGAGGTGCCATCAGAGTAGGTGACGGTGTCGGTGGTAGGCAGCAGCCAATCTGCCTTGTTGGCCTCGGCATCGGCAGCCATGCCAACATACAGGTTGACGATCTTCTTGGAGGCCAGACTGACGTGGAAGGTCATCTGCCCGTTCTCCACGGTCAGGGTACCCATGCCATTGCAGGCTTCGTTGGCGTGGAACATGCCGCTGTCGGTGTCGAACTCAGCCGTGTACACGCCGTCCGGCAGGGCAGCTTCGGCAGGCTCGGATGCGGTAGCGCTCACGGCAGAAGCGGCTTCCGAGCTGACAGCAGAGGAAGCAGCGGAAGAAGCCCCGCCGCAGCCGGTGAGAGCAGCGGCCAGCATCAGAGAAGCAACGGACAGGGAAACAAACTGTTTGCAGTGCATAAACAAAATACCTCAAAAATTCAGAATTTGAAATGGGAGTGTTTCTCCTCATGCGGGGAAGCTCTCCATAAAAAATGCCCGAAAAGATCTCTCCCTTCGGGCATTGGAATGCGGAATATTAGCCGTTCAGGGAATCAATGGCGGCTTTGGTGTGCTCAATGTAGCGCTGCTGGATGTCCTCGATCTCACCCAGACCGGCGATCTGGCACTCCACGGACGCGAAGTCACCGGAGGCCTGGAACTGGCTCAGCCAGGAATCGTCATCCGCACCGGCCATATCGTTGTTGGCGTGGTCACCGGCAACGACCATCAGGGGACGCAGGATGACCTTGGTGTAACCGGCGGCCTTGACAGCCTCGATGACGTTCTCGCAGGCGGTCTCCTCGGGCTCACCCTCCACCGTGCCAATGAACACGTTGCTGTAGCCCAGGGTCTGCATGGCGGTCTGCATCTGGCTGTAGCTCACCTTTGCGGTGTGGGAGGTGCCGTGGCCCATAAAGACGAAGGCGACCTTCTCCTCAGCAGCGGCCTCCAGGCTGTCGAAACCGGCATCCTTCACAGCAGCAGCGGTAACGGCCTTGGCAACAGCTTCCTTGTCGGCGTTGATGACGGCAGCGTCGGAACCGACCTCGCCCAGCAGGGGCTCGGCCACAGCAACGCTCTCAAACTTGTCGCGGTACTGGTCCAGCATCTCGTTCATCTCGTCGTACTCTGCACCGTGCATCAGATGGGTGGGCTGCACGATCAGGTTCTTCACGCCGTTTGCCACAGCGCGGTCCATGGCCTGCTGCATATTATCGATCTTCTCGCCGTCACGGGCCTGCACATGGTTGATGATGATCTGTGCGGTAAAGGCGCGGCGCACGCTCCAGTCGGGGTATGCGGCCTGCAAAGCGTCCTCAATGCCCTTGATGTCGGCAGCGCGGCTGTCGTTGAAGGAGGTGCCGAAGGACACCACCAGCAGCTCCTTCTCGCCGATCTCGTCCTGGTTGCGGGGATCGTCCTTGGAGGCGTCGCCGGTGTCCAGACCGAAGTAGTCGGGGCTGGCCTCCTCGCCCTCCACCAGCGCCTTCTGGGCGTCGGTCAGGGCATCCCAAGCGGCCTTGGCGGCCTCGCACTGGGCGTCGGTCTCCTCGGTGCGCTCCTGCACATAGATGGCGTCGATCAGGGCGGCGACCTTGTCGGCGGCGGCCTTGTCGGTCTCCTCGGTGTTCACATCGTTGTTGTCAGCGTCATTGTCGTCGGCAGCATTGTCCTTGTTGCCGCAGGCGGTCAGCATGCTCATCAGCATCACAGCCGCCATCAGAAAGGCAAGTGCTTTCTTCATGGTTGATCTACCTCTTTCCAAATATTTGTTCTGAAAGAAATATAAAAGCGGCTGCGTCTCACACAGCCGCCCTCGGTGCTTCTTACTACATATTTATCCGCGCGGTGACCCGCAGCGGATCATAAGCTCGTAGGAAAACCAACCTGTTGGCAGCAGGCTTGAGATTCCACACAGAGGCAGGTCTCCTGACTTCGTTCAGCGCGGCGTTGCCCTTCCCGGTTTCCCAGTGGTTCGCAGGCCGCTCCCGTACACAGTGACTGCATCGCTCCGGATTCGCACCGGATTCCCTTTTCATCTGCTTTTGAGCAGACACCTCTGTGCTACAACTTTATATTTTTTCAGACGGACTGATTATATCACACTTTGTCGAATTGTCAATCTATCCCCTATTAGGCATTAGACATAGAAAAATGCCGGAAACCACGGCGGTTTCCGGCATTTTGCAGGTAAACGGTATAGACTCAGCGCTTGGAGAACTGAGGTGCGCGGCGGGCGGCCTTCAGGCCGTACTTCTTGCGCTCCCACGATAGAAACCATTGTATTTGCAAGGGATTTGGGGATTATAAGGGAAAAATTGTCCCCTCAATTGTCCCATCTTTTCGCAATCGCCTGTTTTTATATTACAGGTTAGGAATGTTGAATGCGTAATTGACACGCGCTGCCAGAGCGTCCGGCTTGTTGTACTTGGCTTCAGCGTAGATATCCATGGTGATCTTCGAGTTTTCGTGCCCCGCTAAGTACTGCACCGTCTTGGGATCGACACCAGCATAAATCAGATTGGTGATATACGTGTGCCGCAGCATGTGCGGTGTAACGCGAAAGTCAATAGAATAAATCACATGACTGTTATGTGCAGCCCTTTCGCCCAAAGTGGGAACAACCCGATGTTTCGTCTTGGTTCCGTCTGGCGCAATGCGCGTATATTCGCGCGGCTTCGTACTGCGCGTGGTAACATATTTCCACAGGCGGCTATATTGCGAGCCCGACAACAGGCCGCCATTGCGGTTGCAAACCACGTACTCGGAATTGGCCGTATTCTCTTTCTCTTTCAAGTATTGCGCCAATTCCGAGGGGATAGGTACAGTTCGATAAGCCGCCCTACTCTTCAATCTTTCGGTGATATAAGGGCGATTCTTATGGACGTGCCACGCCTCGCGCACAGTAAGTGAGGGCGTTTTTGAGTCAAGATCCACGCTATCCCACCGCAAGGCAAGGATTTCCTCCCGCCTGAGTCCAGTGTACAGCGCAAGCAAAATGAAAGTGTACGGCGGCAATCCCTTAACAGCGTTCAAAAGGATCTGCACTTCCTCGTCTGTCAGCGACTTTCTAGCCTTTGTCGGTGCTTTCCCACCCTTTGCAGGAAGGACAAGTGCGGGATTTTCCGAAATAATTCCGTTTTTGACAGCCTCGCCAAAAATACTTTTGTAGAACATCTGAACCGCACCATAAGTAGACTCTGACAATACGGCAGAGCGTCGCACTGCGGCGAGTATGTCATCGCGCGTTACGTCACACATGAGTTTGTCGCCCAGCGGCTCTACGATATGTTTTTTGATAGTTTGTGCATAATTGTCAAATGTGCTGAGTGCGATAAACGGGGATCTGTTCTCTAGACACAGCTGTGCATATTGCGCAACAGTGGGGCAGTCCCGTTCAAGAGCTTCTCGCGCGACTTTTGCCCGCAATTCTGCGACCTTTTGATCTACTTCACTCTCGGTGCGGCCGTAGAGCGTAACTCGTGTCCCGTCCTGAATGGTAATGCGTGTTCGAAAATACTTTCTTCCCTTGCGAGTGACAGTGCCATATTTAGGTTTTTTGCTGCGTCCCATCAGCGACACCCTCGTTCAGGTACCTCGCCGCGAAAAGCGGGAGCAAAGGCGGTGGATGCGCGGGGCACAGGGCGCGTGTACATTGCCCTGAACTGACGCAATTCCTCCTTGCTGAGAAAGACCTTGCCGCCGGGAACCCGCTGAACATAAGAGATTTTGCCATCCTTGCGGAAACCGTCGAGCAATTTTGCGCTGATGCCAAGATACGCTGCCGCCTCGGCGCGTGAAAGTAACATCCCCATCTTTTCCTCCTTAAAACTGTGTTGTTGATTTTGCGGAGGATTCATGATACAATACATATTGTCCTACAGGTGCATCATGGACCCTACCACGGTGTGCTTGGATGGCTGCCCCCATCTGCAAATGGGGGCAGCCTTTTTATATGGCCCCGCTGCAGAGTAGCTTCCTGCTTCAACGACAGAAATCCGTCTCCACAGGCGTTGATTCCGGGCGAGCCGACCCGTACTGTATGCCGCATCCTGGGTAATAATTCGCCTCCCTTCTTTTTTTGCATCAATCCTAGAAGTCTAGATTTCTCAAAAGTCGTGAACCCCGCTATGCCGCCGCGACTTTTTGCACTTTTAGATTAACATATATATTTACAAAAGTCAATAGTATGGTTCAAAAAAATAAACATAACCATTTATATTAGTGCATCAACCGTCTAAACACAGGCGCGTTATCTCAACAGATTTATTTATCAAGCCGCATGCTTGACTTTTTTTTATTCAAATGGTACTATTATTTAATGACGGGAGGTGTTCATGTGAGCGAAAAGGTAAATAAGGCAAACGACCTGTACGAATTCGAAGGTTACTATGTAAAGACAATGGCACTCACAGGAAGCAGAGATAGGTTTCCTAGGGACACAAACTTAGTCAAAAATGTAATCAACGTATTTTTACAACAGAACCCCAAGGTATCGCAGGTGGATATTGCAACAAAATATGAGCTATCCCCCAGTTTGTTTTCTCGATTTTTAAGAACCGAGAACGTTAAGTCAAAGCCTGAATGGAATCTGGTTGCATATAGATTAGGGCTGGACATTGACTTGGCGAAGTATATAAGAGACACACGCGAAGTAATCGAACTGATTCAGAGTTGGCAGCTACTCTACTACGGCACTCGCATCATATCTTTTATAGACAAGATATTTGAAACAACCCTCCTCATGCCATATTCGTCAAAACACTCTCCGCGTAGCCGCGGTCTAGATACGAACTATGAGAACATGCATCATTTTTTAGTCAACGAAAAAGGCGATGAAGGATGGTTTTTCTACTACTTTACCGGGCACGACATACTTGCTTCAGATGTGATCCTCGGTTTGCAGAACGATAAGAATATCCCAAGGATTCACACGATCATCATCCTGAACAGCGAAAAGGCATTTGAGGAGTTGAAGCATACTTTGCGCAGGCAAGATTGGCGAGCGAAGCTGCACTATGTTTCGCTGACAGTCATACGTATTGATGATGAAATATCTACTATCCTTGACGAATACACCGATGGTGATTTGGGACTCGCAAGGCGACCTGAGCAAGTAAGCAACTCGGACTCCACATCCACTGTAGCTCCGCAGTAACCACAGCAGCTTTCGCAGACAAAGCTCAGGCAGGGACACTGCTCCTCGCCCGCACCTAACCCCCTAATCCCAGCGTAGCATAATCGAGTATATTGTCAATACGTTCGGAAGGACAAATTCCAAGGAAATCACTCTCTATCTAAGGGAAGGCTACCTGCTGTTTTCGGCAAGTGGTCTTCCTTCATTTATTCAACCGGTGCGGCCTATTCTCGACAACTGGCTCAATGCTTAACTGGCATCCCTGCTCTGACACATCAAATGCGTATTTACGTTTCGTGAGTCGCGCGGCGTATAGCAACTGCCTTCGCAGTCGCACTCAGCCCCTTCAGAGCCCCATAGTGTCATGCCGTGGGGGTAGGCGGGGTTCAGGCACACGGGGAGGCCAACGCCCATCACGCCCGTGCCTGAGTCATTACAGAGAAAGAGCAGCCATTCCTAGGAATGGCTGCTCTTTTGTTCGTTTTGCGATTGGTATTTCAGGGTGTCTGTGGGGTCGGGAGCCATCTACTTACCAATACTTGGGATACTTGCTGGTGCTCTGCTGTTTTTCGGCATACTGCCACCAGGGAACTTGGGTGGCGAAATCCGTCAGCTTGTCCCAGAACTGGTCGGCCAGCGTACCCTTGTCCATGTAAACCGTGACAGTATAGGTCTTGGTGCTGCCATCTTCCATGGTGGCCGTGTAGGTCACGGAGTTGGTGAAGTTCACCGTCTCGCCGCTGCTGGGCGTCAGAGACTTGACGCCGCTGGTGGCGATGACGGGGGTCAGCTTCGTCACATCTGTGCCGCGGGGCATGGTGATGGTAATGGTGTTAGTGGTATTGTTCACCGCACCGGCCACACCGTTGATGGAGAAGCCTGTGATGCCCGTGGAGGTCGTCGCTGCAGTCTCCCACTGACAACTGATGCTCACATTACCCTCAGGCATGGAAAAGCGGTTGTTGGTGATCTTCACCGTTTCGCCACCTTTCACAGCCAGCGTGTAGGTCAGCGAATCCGCCACCATCTGATAACCGCTGTCGGGCGTGACGGTGACGATGATCTCGTCGCCTTTATCCGCCTTGGTGCGGTTGGTGGTGATTTTGCCGCCCTTGGGTGCCTTCACTGTAATAGTGTACGCTCCGGTATCCGGTACATCAATGCTGCCATAAGCGGGGATCTCGATCTTGAGAACCACGCTCCTGTTATTGGAGGCATCCACAACAACAATATAGATGTCGCGTGCGCCATCGCCCAGATTGCTGAGAGTGATGGTATTTACGCCTGTAATGGCTGTACCCTTGTTGGAAGAAGCGAGAACATCTTCCTCTGTAGGTGCATCTGCGCCAGAAGCAACAACCTTATAGAAATAGTTGCCTGCAACATTAGAACTGAACTGCACAGATGCGCTACTGTTGCTGATACGTGTAGCGGAGCCGTTGGACAATAATGGAGAGCCAGAATAGACCAACTTAATCGTATAGTCCTTGGTGACAGTTCCTGCTATTGCCTGGAAAGTGACTTCTTCATTTACCGGCATATAACACATAATGTCGCCCTGAGACCAGTCACCCTCAAACTGTCCCTGCTTCACCTTTACGCCAGCAGGCGTCATGATTTTCAGATACAAGCCGGACAGTCCTTCGGGAATCTTTGCAACTGTCTCTGCCGGTACCGTATCGGGAATGGTGATCGTCCACTTGTCACCGGCCAGAACGCCCGTTGCAAGCTTACTACCAGCCTCACCTTGCAGCAGTGCAACAGAGGTGATCTCCGGCTTGACCTCCGCCAAGGCTACAAATTCTGCCGTTACAGTGACGTCGCTCTTGGGCATCGTGAAAGTGCCAACATTATTATCTGTGGTGACAGAAATGGTCTTCTGCTGTTCGTCCTTCACAATCCAACTCTTCAGTGTGTAGCCGCTTTCGGGAACAGCGGTCAATGTAATGGTCTTGTCGGGCTGCGAGGTCGTATTGGAAGAACTGATCGTGCCGCCTGTCGTCGGTCGAGTCAGCGAAATACTGTGCCGCTCTGTATCCGCGGTCTTTTTCTCGATTCTTACAGAAATTTGCCACGAATTCCAACTCGGAATCGCAATGGTGCCCTGAACGTCCGTAATGGTTTGCAGCGTCTCAAAAGAATCCATATTTACAACGGTAATCTCTCTGAGAACATAATCCTCATTCAGCATCGTAACGGCGATTTCGAGTTCATCACCCTTTTGCACCTGACAATTCACGTCGGTCAGCGGGGTGCCGTTTTTGCTCAGAGATACCGTTGTGAGACCCTTTGCACCAGCGGTCGAACCATTATTACCCGTCATCAGGAAAACAAGAGTACTCAGTCCAGTATACCGATCCTTCAAGACGGCCTGTACGGTAACGCCGGATTCGCCAAACGGCATGACAAATGTTGCGCTTTTAGATGCCTGATTTTCGGGTGCGACCAGATTGTACGGGGACTCTGCCCCGTTCTGAGTAACGTTCCAATGATCAAACAAATAGTATTCGTCAACATCAATTCCCAGCGAAACGACAGAGCCTTCTCTGACCTGGATGGTATCGGACGAACCATTGATCGTAATCGTCGCCTTTCCTTCCGGATCAATGACCTTTTTGATGCTCCGGTCAACCGCTTCCGCAGCCTCGAATACAGGAGAGAAGTTGGCTCCGGTCTCTCCAAGTGTGATGTTCAACGGGTTTTGGGCCGCGTTTTCGTCGTTTATATATCCGCCCGCGCCCTCTTCCCAGCGAACAAAACGATAGCCTTCAGCGGGAACAGCCTGCGCTGTAAGCTGTGTCCCCTCCCACCATAGATTCTCCGCGGGAACATCGGCATCGGGGGTAATGGTAACTGACCCCTTTGTTTCATTCGTAGGCACCGTTACCGCTGTGTAAACCATTTGGTGGATATTCGCCGTAATGGTCGTATCCTGCGTCATTTTGAACACGATATATGTTCTTCCACCGAAGCGGGAGTTTGAGATACTGCGTCTGTCTGCCACAGCGTCTTCGTTGCTGGACACAAAGCCATCTGTAATAAACTTGGGCCCCCCCTGCACGGTATAGCCTGGATACGCCTCCAGTCCAATAACGATCCAATCTCCATTGCCCACAGGGAAATCTAAGTAATTCAGTCCATCGGCAAATGAATCGAAACCACTTATTGTTTTCCTGGTTGACAAACTGCTGTAGATTTCATCCAGAGTCATTGCAGACGGGAACGTGTAGGCTAAGTATGGTATGCCAACATTCTGACTTCCGCATGCAGTCTTAAAATCGTTGGATTGTGTGACATTCGTCTCTCCCAGCATCAGCTTGAAGCGCAGTTTATAGGTGGCTTTTTCCGCAAAGACTGCTTTGACATTGTAGAATTGACCACCAAAGGCTGTTGTGATATGTAGCTGATTTAAATTACCACTGCTGTCGGGAATATTTACGTCCTTGATGGGGCTTGTGATTTCCCAGTGATGCAAAACATAGCCTTCCGCCGGCTCCGCGAGGAATTTCACGTTGGTTCTATCCACGACTTCCGCCATATATCCGTTGGCACGCTCGACCCCGTCCACAAACACCTTTCCGTTGCCTTCAATGGACAGTTGATAGCCAAGCTCAGGTCTTTGTGCAAAGTTCGCCTTAATGGTGGTGCTAGCTTCGGTCGGCATGGCGAAGGTGAGCGGATTGGCAGTGGCATCATCCAGTGTCACGCCGTCGATCTTCCAGCCGGTGAAAATGTAGCCCGTGGCAGGCACGGCCTCAATGGTCTTCTCACCAGTGCCGAGATTCACTGTCTGACCATCCGTGTAAGTAGTCTCGCCGCACTTTACACTGCCGTTCTTCGCGTCAATGGTTGCAAGGCCAGGATACTTAAAAACGATCTTGCCCTGCTTCAGTACAGTGCCCTCGCTATCCACGATGTTGAAACTGTACTCTGTCCAATCCCAGCCATCACCGAAGGAGTAGCTTGTCTGGTTATACGGCGTGGAACGATCATCATCCTTGGTCAGGCCGCTGAAATCGAACCGTGCGCCGGGGGCGAGCATCATGTTGTAATGAACTGCATCGGCACTCGTCGAGTTGAGTATTCCGCCCGCAGTTTCCCATACCTGAAGACGCCAGCCACCAACCTGTGTTTCCGCGGGGTTGGACGGCAGGGTGATCGTGGCGACCAGCGGAACAGTCGGGTCATTATCCCAACCGGTAATCGTTGCGGAAGCAATGATGTCGCCCGGATTCTTACCCTTCGTTATGCTGAACAGAGATCTGAGATTTTTATTTTTGCCTCTTGTGGCAGGCAGCGGGGCATAGTTACTTTTATCCTGAAGACCGACGATCTTCCCCTGGAATACCGCCATCACCCACAGGTCTGTTGTCCCCTTTACCGTCAGGGTCGCCTTTCCGGCCTCTGTCTCGGTCAGCGTATAATCTTTTTCAGGGACTGCCCTAGTAGTGCAGTCCTTATTTGTATACACGACCCACTGCGAGAACGTTTCGTGTCCGTTTTCTTTCGGCGTGGCAGTCAACTCCACCGTGTCATCCTTCTTTAGACCTGTAAGGCTGCTGCTGCTCGTCACCGTGCCGTAGTTGGCGGAATTGGCCTTCAGTGTTACACTGATGCCATCCTCTGACACTTCCTCCGCAAAAGCGGTGGAAACCGGCAGAAGCTGTATGCACAGAAGCAACGCCAGTAATTTGTGTCCTTTCATAGTTACCTCCAGTTTCTCGTGCTTTTGCTTACCTGGTGATCTGTCACCGTGCTATTTTCAGCCATCTTATCCCATAGCTGCTGGGAAGTGCTGCGCTGATAAATGACACGAACAGTATAGGTCCTGCTATCGGAACCCAAGGTCACCGTGTAAGCGACCGGCATCGACAGATTCACGACCTCGCCCGAAACAGGACTTACTACAGCACCAGCGGGGACCGTGACAACGGGCGCCACGCGGGTCACGTCAGTGCCGTCCGGCAGCGTGATCGTTATTGTACCGGCGGAATCATCGATCACGCCTTCAATGCCCAAGACCTTGAAGGATGTGATCCGTGCTGTGGCCGGTGTCACAGGGTCTGTATTGCCGCCGCTTGCGCTGATGCGCTGGCCATTTTTGTTATACACGTTCACCGTATAGGTACGCGACACAACATCGGAGCCAGTGACCGTATAGTGAACCTCACCGGAAAAATCCTGTTCCAAGCCGGGGGCAGGACTGCACACAGTTGTTCCCTTGCCCAACGTGATCGACGGGATCAGTTTCGTTGTAGTAAGTCCGCTATCATCAACGCCATTGACGACGATCGTTCCCTTTTGGTCGTCGATCGTACCCTTATAGGTCGTACCGTTGACCGTCAAGGAGAAGGCACTGATGGATGCCTGTCCCTTTGCAACGACCTTGATCCGATACGTCTTTGTTGCTGTGCCATCCTGCGATTTGATCACGAAGCTCGTCCAATCGGAGAGATCCATGGCAGCCTTGCCGTCAAGGGCAGGAGTTGCCGTTGCCTTATAAGAAATATCAGCAGAAATGAGCAGCTTCGTAACATCCTTTCCGGCATCCACATTCAGTATGATGTCCGCGCCGGATTTCGTTTCTGTTACTGTTCTGCCGATAATCGACAACGGACGCGAATTCTTATCCTCCAGTGCCAACGTGTCCAAATACAGCTCCGCACCGCTTGCATCAAGGTCATCCTTCAGCGTAACGGTAAGCGCATAGACGTTTTCGGTTTTGCCATCTTCTGCGCGAATGGTGAAATTGTACTCTGTGTTCGCGGTAATCGTCATGGGCAGATCAGGAGCAACAAGGGTCGCACCCTCGGACAACGTCAGCTTCGGCGTGACGTGAACGAGTGGCGTCCCTACAGGCAGTTCCAGTGTGATCGTATTTTTACCACCTGCTGTGGCAGCCTCTTTTATGACGCCATGCCTACCTTCAAGCTCGAATCCAAGGATACGCGCTTCAGAGGAAAGTGTTTTTGCAAAGTCATGCTGCTTGTACCAAAGATAATACGGTGTACCCTGGCCACCTCTTTCAAGGAAGTTCAAGTACCACTGCAAGGCATAGCACCCCTCATAGGTCGCAAGCGCATTGGGACTAGTCTCTTTCGCTTCATGCTTAAATCCGTTACCGATTGAAAACATGTCCAGCCATTGCGTGACGATGCTCTTGGTGCCATTGCTAAAGCGCGGATCGGTATATGGATCGATGCCAGCCGAACACAAACCACAGATCGTCCAGGAAATGACTTCGCTGTTGATCGTCCCCCACGACTTGATCGTATAGTCATCAGAGACTTTTTGCGCGAGGTACTCGGCGCCATCCTCAAGCCATTGTCTTACCTGACTGCCGTATGTTGGATCCTTTTGATAGGGACCCAGAGCAAACATGTTGGATGCAACGCCATCCAACTTCATAAAGCCCTTGTCGATCCCCTTTGGTGTTTGCTCCAAAAGATACTCGACCATAAATGCCCGATCATGCTCGGTACCCGCTGGCAGCGTGTAATTGCCGATATCCAGCGCCAGTAATCCAAATTGCACACCATTCAGAGTAGCGGTCGTCTGGCACAGGTTCGCCACAAGGTTATCAATTTTGTTTCCCTGTGCATCGACAAATGGGTCTCCGTCATTATACTGTGCAAGGTTCGAGCAGTCATAGCCACGGGCTGTCAGCATCAAGGTCACTCGCGCAAGATCCGTCATGAGCCCTTTTGGTCCAAGTTTCCGATTCGCTATGATCTCCGCGATGGGGAAAGCGTTATTGGTGTTTGGCTCCTGCAAATTCTCATATAAGCCAAGATTCAGCCATTCCCAATCCTCAGGCTCATCTTTCTCTCTATAGGCAGTGATAATACTGTTCAGGAGATTCTGCATCCGCTCCTTTTGCGGATTGTCTACCGGCTGACTGGAAACCGTGACAGTGACAACATATTCTTTTTTGTCGCCATTCTGTGCCGTTACCGTATACGTTACAGGATTTGTAAAGTCCTGTACTTCACCAGATGCAGGAGAGACTGTTGCATATTGGGGAAGTTCGATTATCGGAGCAAACCGCTTGGACGTTCCCGCCGGAAGTTCTAACGAAACCGTTCCGGCTGTATGGTCTATAGCGCCCTTTAACCCGCCAAAGCGAAATGCAACAAGGCGGTTATTTGTCGCGGCGGGAATTTTCTTTACAACAACAGAATAATCCTTGTGGCTCGTACCATTTTCGGCTGTGACTCTGTAGATGATCGGCGTATTTTCTGAATTTTGGAAGTCCTCACCGTTCAGTGCTTCAACTTTCGCATCATAAGAGCAGGTATACTCGCTTTTCAGCAGGCTCCAATCTGTTGCATAGGGGATCGTGGCGGTGATCCGCTCTCCGTTCCAGACAATGCTTTCCTCTTCAATGCCTGTGGTATAAGACAGAAGATCACATTCGGCAGAGTTCCCCTGTGTGATGTCCAATTCATATTCACGGGAAAACTTCAGCTTATCCTTCTCAGCACCCTTTCCCGCAAAGTTAGAGCAATCATTGTCAATCACAAGGTAGTTTGCTTTTTGGAGGTCAATTCTCCCCAACAAATCCGGAGCAACCTCGTTTTTTGCGCTATCAAGGTAAGTTAAAGCAGTACCAGTATACTCTACATCAACGCTCGTCAGCCACGGGCTGTCAGCAGGAAGGTGTAAGGCTATCTTATTGCGTTCATCATCAATCGTTGCGATGCGGCCCGCAACACTAAAATAGTTTACGCCAAAGACAGGCGAACCGCTTCGTATGCGAATGACATAACTTGACCTTATGATACCGTTTTGACTATCCCCGTATACACGCGTGGTCGCAGGATCCTTTGCGGTCAGTGTAATAATACTTGTACCGTTGACGCTCCAAGCCCCCGATAGAGATACCTGCACCGCAGTCGGATCCGCAACTCCATATTTGATGGCACCTTGCACTTTGTTCATGTCAAGACCATCTGGGACAGTCAATACATAAGAACCATCAGCTTGCAGCACGCCTTTGATATTGGCCGCCTCAATACTCTCAAGAGCCGGCGATGGAATTTCCTGCTGTGCATACTGAATGTAATAAGGAAAGACTGTATCAAAAATTGCTTCCGCTTGTTCTGCCGAAAAATAATTGGCGTTGCGAATCCCTGTGGCTGCCTTTTCTACAGTATACGAACTACTGCTTATCGGATACTTTGTATTACGGGTATGTATATAAGGCCCAAGACCAAATGACAAGCTAATCAGGCTTCTTCGTGCTGCAGGATGAGGGCCACCCTGTACCGCGGGAAAATCATGCTCATCATACAACTTCCAATACAAATCAGAAATCGCGTCATATGCTTGCAGGCACTTTTCTCCGGCAGTTGTGTAGTCAGACAATTCACTGGAAGTTTGATATGTACGCTTTTCCGGAACGGCAATGATAAAAATATCACACTGTCGCCCATCGGCAGCGACAATTCGCTGCCGGACCGGTTTATAGTAATCTGCTTTATCGAGTGTAATGTCTACGCCATCTTGCTGACGTGTGAGAGTCAATGTCAGCTTAAAATCGGAAGATTTTGTTCCATCAGCACCAGGAACTTCTATCACTTTTACAAGCGACCCCCAATACAAGTACTGCATATCACGCACTTGAAGGAATTGGAGGTCACCGGCATTCGGATACTCTTCTGCGGTGATTTTCACTGCAGTATAATTCGATGACGCTGAATTATCGTCGTCACCTATCGTATTATATGCCCCACCGGGCCAGTATGAAGGTGCTGAGGGAATTGTCTGCTCGGCAGCGTAGCCAACAGTCACCGTATTGAGCAGGAGGATGATGCTTATAAGGAGTGTAGACACCCTTGTGATTCTACGTTTCATCATTATGTCATTCGTTTGTAAGAGCGCACAGTCTCTGAATTCGATGGAATGCGGCGGCGTACCCTAAAACGGGCATTTCGGTTAACCTTTAGGTACGCCGCCGCATATTAGCGTCTAAAATGTCTTACCACATCGGGGCGTTGATGTCATAACCATAATCGCAGGTATAACGCCAGGTCACAACATCGCCGGGGATGAGCTTCCAACCGCTAATACCAATCATGGGAACAACAGTCTGGCCGCCACGGGTGACCTGATACATCCAGCCACCGGCGCCTCCGCCGAGCATCGTTGCCGTGCTATTCATATCAAGAACACCGATGGAGGAAATATATGAGGAGCTTCCACTAAAATCGAAGCCGGTGCGTGCAGCCTTGAATGCATTCAGCAGTTCGTAGGGCGTATTGCCTGCGTTGACAGTAGTAGTGAGGGTACGGTACTGTGCAGCGGTCATCGGGCTCATGCTCGCGCACATATTATCCATCTGCTGCACCTTTTCAGCCGCATTTGCTTTCTGTGCGTCAGTAACTTCATCGAGCATACCAGAATTGCCGTACTCTGTTCCGCTTAATAGCGAGAATGCTCTCGCATTTTCGTACTCGAAATTCATGGTAACGGTAAACGTAGAGGGGTATGCGGAGACATAGTAGGTTTTCGTGGTAGTTCCATTAACCACGCCAACACTCACAACGCTAGTGAAGTCCACATTGGCCGTATAAGGGGAAGATGTAGCCTTCTGCACGCCATTGATCAACAGTTTCGTACCCGTGAACTCAAAAGTGGTCCGAACGCTGCTGAAATCAGTGTTATCAGGGAGCTGCTTGAAGCAGTAGAACGCGTCCCATTGCTCACCAGAACTGACACTGACGACATCATTATCAAACGTCTCGCCGAGGGCCGTGATGGTCAAATCACCCGCAGCATTTGTGCCCGCAAAAGCGGTCACGCTGAGGCTCAAAGCCATGACCATTGCCATAATAATGGCTAAGAATCTTTTTTTCATGTTTTTCCTCCTCATTTTTTGTTTTATTTTTGCCCGTTTTAGGGTAACCGACAGTAAAGGAATTCATTCTTTCAAGATGTCCGTGAAATCATGACTTCATAGTGGCGTCCTCCGTTAGAAGAATCAACATAGAAGTCATGGGGCCCGTTCTCGAAATCAAGCTGCAATATGATTGGTGATAATGTCCCAACCAATTCATCGTCTACATACAGTGCATTTCCGTTGAACATAGCAGTAACATAAACACTGGACATATCTTCGCTTGCCGGAATTGCAGCACTTGCCTGATACCGAATCGTAAAGGTATCTTCTGCCGAACTCCGCTCGGTGATGGAAGCAACGGTAAAACTGGTATCCTCGTATTTCAGGACCAATGCACAAGGTGAGGATAGATCTTCTTCTATCTCTGCATACATGACTTCGTTGTCCGAAGTGTGTTTCCCACACCCTGCCAAGCACGGCAGGAGGCAGAGTACGACCAGCACTACACAGCATATCTTCTTCATAAAAGCTACCTCCTCACTCAGAGCGGATGGCCTCGTTGGGGCTGATCAGCGTTGCCTTGCGGGCGGGGATCCATGCGGCGGCAATGGCCACGCAGCCGGAAAACACCACGCCGCAGACCGCCAGCCACCAGGGCAGCACGCACCGCAGCTCACGGGACGCGAAGATCACCGGTATCAGCCACTTGGCGATAAAGCTCAGCACCAAGCCAGCCGCGCCGCCTATCACGCCTACGATCAGTGCCTCCGAGAGAAACATCTTGAAGATGTCGCTGCGAACGGTGCCCAGCACCTTCAGCACGCCGATCTCCCGCGTCCGCTCCGTAATGGACATCATCATGGTGTTTGCCACGCAGATGGCGGAGATCAGGACAGCGATACCGCCCAGCGCGCCCAACATCCCCTGGATCTGCCGGGACTGTGTCCGCACCGTCTCCAGCATATCGTTGAGCGAATAGGTGTTCAGCCCCGTGTCCCGGATCAGCTTGACGATCCGCTGCACGTCGTTGACGTTCATGACCTTGACCCAAACCAAGTCGTAGGTAGGGCCGTTGGCCTTTTCCTCCGCCGTCTTGGTCTGGGTAGTCGCACCCATGTAATTGGCGTTGGCCTGCGTCATCTCCTGCAAGCGGTCAAAGGACATGAACGCGGCGGTGGCGAAGTTGTTATTCAGGGTGGAGCAGATGCCTGTCACCCGCAGGGTATAGAGATTGCTGGAGGGCAGTGCCCGTCCGTCGGTGTCGGCCTTCGGCTCGCCGGTCAGGCTGGAGGAATCGAAGGTCATGCGGACAGGCACTTCCAGCAGGTCGATGAGGGCGTTGCCGTTCTCATCCACCGCCAGCTCCCAGTCCTTCGCCTTGTTGGCAAGCCCGGCGGCCACATCATCGGTGAACAGCACCTCCGGATGCAGGCGCGTGCCGTCCTCGGCCATAACGCCCCGCTCCGGCGTCAGCATGAAGTTTTCCGCCGTGGTCACTTCCACGACCT
>OHMK01000511.1_pt1 | contig 16900 bp, 17 predicted proteins | sample 1569291 | NCBI WGS metagenome assembly OHMK01 (sample SAMEA3879517, study PRJEB24766) | human gut metagenome | biome: human-associated habitat; feature: feces | place: USA | collected 1985/1987 | reverse complement strand
CTACTGCATATCAAGAACAAGTATCCTATACAAATGCACTTTCCTCTTTTGCTTTCCGCAAATCTTTTAACACTGTTCCTATATCTCCCAAAATAGCAATCCCCTTATCTTCAATGAATTCCGGCAAAAACTGATATTCTGAATTTACGGAGATATAATATGCATCTTTCAAGCTGTTTGTCAGTTCCCAAAACGGTTCCTGTATAAACATCGGTGTCATGCGCCCTACTCCAAGTTCTATCAAGAGAATTTTTCTATCTTTGTTCTTTTGAATGTATTTTGAGATTTTCTCATATTCTTCTTCGTATTTTTTCCCTTGCAGAAAATTCCCATATCCTCTTACCCACGGAAACATTTCCGCACCACAATGAGGGCAGCGAGGAATCAGTTCATCCGGCACCATTGTCCCCTCTCCCATAGCCGCAATCATATCTGCCACAGGTTGTACGGCATCCCATGTTTCATCCTGACAGCACTGGGAACACTGGAAGAAACGATGATCTCCCTGAATCTCACTGACCTTTTCTTCCGGATAAATCTTTACAAACTGTGTATCCTGATTAGTCGTTAAGATATGAAAGTCCTTTCCCTGCAAGATTCTATCCAAATCCAGATATGGCTCTCTGATAGGGGCATTTTGTGTAGTATTTAAAAAGGTTGCCACATATCCCCAGTGTTCATTTCTTGTAGAAAACCGATGCATCATGCCGCTAAAAGCACCTTTGAATCCATACTTATCTGCAAATTTTCCAAAATGCTCACGAAAAGAAGGGGTATCACTATAATAAAAGTCACCACCTCCAGCCGCTGATAAACCGGATGCTCCGCCTACTACGATACACTCTGCCTCCTGCACTCTGCGAACAAATTCCTGAATCTGTTCCTCATAAGGAAGTGGTTTTTGTTTGCTCAACACTACAGCAGTACCGCCGGATGCATAGGTACTATAGTGTCTGGAATAGTTCATTTGTGTTTTCATTACCAAATTTTCGTAACAGCTCATTTTTTTCATTCTCCTATCTCACAACTGTAATATCTTTAACCATCTTACTTAGTCTATCCTTCCTTTTCTGATTTCCTTTAACGCTACCGTAAGATTACCATCCACACCGATGGATTTTTCTTTGATTTCCTCTGGAATGTAAATTTCGCCCTTATTAAATGTGATATATCTTGCCTGTGGTTCTACTGCTGCTAGCTGCATCAAAGGAGCTTTAATCATCTGATTTCTCCAACCAATGCCAAATTCCAGAATTACCAGCTTCTTTCCATGTAAATTCTGAATAAATTTTTGATAGCGGGCAGCCTTTTCCTTCCAATTTTTCGTTTCTGTAAACGAGGACATCTCACCCCAATTTACTTCCATATCTCCACCGCATTTTGGACATTTCGGCAGTAATTCTTTGGGTACTCTTCCGTTTACTTCCTCTTCTGTCATGGCGAGAACTGCTTTTTGATTAGGATAGACCTCGTCATGACATCTGTTCTTGCACCGCATCTGGGTTAATTTCCCTTCCATTTCAAAAACACGGTCTGCCTCAAAACCTGCCGGCACAAAATGATCCTCCGCATTGGAAGTTACTACGAAATATTCTTTATCCTTTACTAGGGCATAGATGTTTTTCATAATCTCACTCGGCTCATCCTGCATAGCTTTTGCCTTAACAAGTCTGCTTACAAACGCCCACTTTTCTTCTACCTTCATTGGCACTGAAAATCCGTGTAAAACACAACGCAGTCCGTATTTTTCTCTAAAATCTCCCATATTTTCCTGAAACCATGCGTCATCAGCAAAAATATTATATCCCTCTGCGATAGACAAACCATTACTGGCTCCAATCAAAATACCATCTGCTTCTTTGATGATTTGACTTATCTCTTGATATACATTCATCTTCATCACATTTCCTTTCCCGCTATGTTTTCTTTTAAATCCCGCAGGGTTTCTGCCAAATCTCCTGCTATATAAATGCCTTTGTCTTTTATATGTTCTGGAGCTGAGGATTTCTTCTGATTCAGACAGGCATAAAACACCTTTTCATTTTTGTATGTCATTTCCCAAAAAGGAAGTTTAATAATACTGGGTGTCATCTCACCAACCCCCAGCTCCAGCAGTACAACATTCTTATCTGTTCCATTCATGAGATATTTTTTAGGAAATTCTCATATCGCCTATCAAAATGGCATCCGCCTGACGGATTTTTTCTGCCAGAAAACTGACTTGTTCCTCCTTTTGCATACACCACTTTATCTCCTTTTTTATATCAGATTCCACACTTTTTATTTTGCTTGACTTTTATTTTTTTACTTGTTAAAATTAAATTTACATCAAGCATTAAAGTCATATTATCATGTAAGTTTAAAAATTGCAAGAAGAAAATACGAGGTGACAAATGAAATATTCCACAAAGCTTAGTGACACCATTCATATTCTTATATTTATTGCTCTTGGAGATGACGAACAACTCTCCAGCACAAAAATTGCAGAAAGTATCAAGACAAACCCGGCTTATGTCAGACAGCTTATGGCAACCCTGAAAAATGCAGGCATTGTTGTCAACACACAAGGTCATGCGAATGCCGCTCTTGCAAAATCGGCAGATAAAATCAATATGTATGACATCTACCGAGCCGTAGAGGGCGATAAGCCGCTGCTTCACCTGGACACAGATACCAATCCGGATTGTGGAATCGGTATCAACATTCAATTCGCTATTGGGGACTTCTATCATGAAATTCAAAATATGGTAGATGAAAAAATGAAATCCATTACATTGCAGGATATTATTGATCGGTATTATTTTAAAATCAGGGAAGTTAAAAACCTTTAACTAATCAAGAATAGCAAGCACTGCCTGTGTCATGACACAGGCGAAATCCCCCACACTTTCCTATCGTCTGTGTAGTTGAATTTCCATAGGGAAGTATCCCTAACCCTCTCTCGATTTTTCTTCGGTTATTCTTCATTTTACCGTCGAAATGCATTGACCTTTCCTGCCGTTTTTGCTACAATTTGCTATGGGTAATTACACCCAAAATTGAATAAAACATGAAACAGACTGTTGTAAAAATCGAACATTTTACAGCAGTTTTTTTGTACCCAAATTTAGAAAGGACGTGGCACAATGGCAAACCGAAACCGCACCCATCCGGTGCAATTTTATCTCAGCGATGATGAGCAGTACATCCTCAACACCAAATTCAAAGCATCCGGCATGAAGAGTATGTCTGCGTTCCTGCGCAAGCTGATCTTATATGGATATGTGTATGATGTTGATTACAGTTACCTGCGAAATTATAATACGGAGTTGGGACGTATCAGCTCCAATTTAAACCAGATCGCAAAGAGGGTAAACAGCACCGGAAACATTTATCAAGAGGATATAAACGAAGTAAAGGAGTTGATGAATAAAGTATGGCGTACACAAAAATCCATGCTATCAAAGCAACCGTTGATAAAGCGATAGACTACATCTGCAACCCCGAAAAGACCGATGAAAAAATGTTCGTTTCCTCTTATGCCTGTTCTCCGGAAACCGCAGCTTATGACTTCAAATATACCCTCGACCACTGCCGGGAAAACAGTCCCAACAAAGCCTATCATCTGATACAGGCTTTTGCTCCGGGAGAGGTCGGTTTTGAAGAAGCGCACCACATTGGAAAGGAGCTTGCAGATAAACTTTTAGAGGGAAAATATTCGTATGTTGTTACCACCCATATTGACAAAGAACACGTTCATAATCACATCATTTTTTGTGCCGCTGACAACATCGAACACAACAAATATCACGACTGCAAACAGTCCTATTACCACATCCGTAAACTGAGTGATGAACTGTGCAAGGAACACAATCTTTCCGTCATCATTCCGGGTGCCCAGCGTGGCAGAAAATACGAAGAATGGCAGTCCGACCAGAATGGTTCGACTTGGAAAACACAGCTTCGACGGGACATCAATTTTTTCATCAATTCGGCTTCCACTTACGAAGAATTTCTGCTTCTGATGAGAGCCAAAGGGTATGAAATCAAAGGGGAAACTTTTGAAGAAGGAGCTGCCAAATACATCTCATTCCGCCCTCTGGATAAAGAGCGTTTTGTGCGTGGCAGTACAAAGTCTTTGGGTAAGGAATACACAAAAGAACGTATCAAGGAACGCATCGAAAGGAAACGGGAGCGAAAGGCAGTAATCCCCAAAAGGGACTACTCTGCCCGCAGGCTCATTGACACCTCGGACGAGAAATTTAGAAGCAGTCCGGGACTGCAAAGGTGGGCTGCCATTGAGAATTTAAAAATCGCCGCACAGAGCTATAATGAAGTCGGCTCCCTTGCAGAACTGGAACACAAAATTGCGGTGAAAACCGAAGCCGGAAAGTCTGCAAAGCAGAGCGTGGTGGAACTGGAACACCGCATCAAAGACCTTGCAGAAATCATCAAATATGCACAGCAGTACAAAGACAACCGCTCCTATCATATCGGCTACAAAAAAGCCAAGAATCCTGACACATATTTCCGCAGATACGAAAGCCAGATTATACTTTATGGCGGCGCCAGACGTATGCTGGAACAGGCGGGCATAAACTTAAAGGGCTTGAATGTCGATAAGCTAAAAGCAGAGTATCAGGAACTGATGAAGCAGAAAAGCGAGCTGACTTCCACCTATAAGGATTGCGAAAAGGAAGTGCGTGAGCTGAAACGGAAACAGGAAAATCTCAATCAGTATCTCGGACGGACACAGCCCGATCCTGCACAGGATCAACAGGAGAAAAAAGATACTCCGAACCTGTAAATGGGCAAAAAAATAGAGGTGCGCTGGCACCCCTATCCTAAACCTCTTGCAAAATCTGCAAGGCTGGTTTATAATCAAATTAGAAAACCGAAGGATATTGGAGTGTCCAACGGTTGCACAATCGGAAACTTATAAAGCGTTAAGTTTATTAACGGATTACAGGCTATCCCCTATTGGCGTAGAGGATAGCCTTTCCGTTTATTTGCGGTTATGTTTATTGTCTATGTATGTCAAGGCTGCAAATACAACCAGTAAAAGTGTAAGCACTTCTAAAGTATTCATACCGACCTCCTTTCTGTTTCCAGAAAGGACAACCGCAAGACTATCCCTACTGCTCTAATCTGACTGAAAAACATTATATCATGTGGTGTCGAATTTTGCTAGTACCGACTCACATTCATTCTGCCGCTTCCAGAGAAATTTCTGCAAATTCCTCATCTGTCATGTTCTGGAGCTTACCTAACACCTGCCCTCCAAGCTCCTCCATATCGCTATCCTTTATGTGCGGCATTACCTGTCTAATCTGTCTAATCATATCCGTCCTGTCCTGTGTCTCAAGCACACACATGAAATTGATTTCTTCTACTGTGAATTTACTCATCTTCTTACATCTCCCTCTGTGATTTTTTCTCGGTTTCCTTTTCCGGTGAAGTACGTTCCGCCTTATCCCTCTGCTCTATGACTGCCTTTTTCTCTGCCAACTTCTCCTTTATGGAAATTCTGCCTTTGGTCTGCTCCTGTTCCTTTTTCTCGGCTCCGTTGTTTAATACATTATCAATCATGTTGTAATTCTGTTCGGTAAGCTCCTCCACCTTTGCAAGCGGCTTGTATTCTGCCAGCTTGTCAAGCAGCTCCTTTGCCCTTCTCGCAGTCTGAACCGCTTCGCTGTCATCAATCTCCACACCCTGTCCGAAAATGTCCGTAATGCCCTCTCTGACGCCTTCAGAAATGACCGCATTGAGAAAGTCATTCAGATACCCAGTATTTCCGTTTCTGATGTCCTCAGTGATGTTGGCAACCTGTGCTTCTCTGTCCTCAACCGTATCCTGATACTGATAAGTGTCATAATCATAAGAAAACTGGTCTATCTCCGTAGCAAGGATAGCCGCCTGCCACTTCTCCAGTGAACCACGCACCTCAATGTCCGGTAACTTGTCAATCAGCTCCGCTATGACCTCGATTGCTTTCGGATCGTCTGTTATGTCCGGTACATAATCCAAAACCTCCAGATCAATGACCTTGCCGGAGAGAATATCCATTTCCACGTCCTCATAGTGCTCGGTTCCCTCAGTGTGTATGTTAATGCCGATACTCGGAATCCCATTCATGCGCTCCGGCGGTATGCTTTTCCACACAGCGATTGCTTCCTCCACATTTGCGATATTCTCATGGAACTCTCCCAGACTGTGAAATTCGCCACACTCTGCAACCGTTAAGGTAACGGTTTTCTCCGGTGTGGCTTCCACCGCAGACGCTTTCTGCATTGCCTGTTTCTCTGCAAGATAGCTCTCCACTCCCGGAAGATAAGTTGCAAGTGTTCCGGTCTTGCCCTCTGTGATAGGATTGATGTCAACCTTTATGCCGCCGATCATAAGACCGTCCTCATTAAAGGCATTGAACAGAGTATCTTCATGCTCCCTGCCCTTATACTCCACAACCACATCCAGATCGGAGCCTGCTTTCTCCAGTCCTCTGCATCTGCTTCCGGACACTACCACATCCACAAGTTCAACATCTATCTCATACTCGTCAATCTTGGATTGCAGATATGCCCATACGGTCTGCTCTATATCGTCCTGTGTCTGTCCGTTGATTCCGCTAAATAATTCCTCTGTCTTTGCCTTGAAATCAGCAACAACACTGTCTGCTTCCGACACTTCCTCCCGGATACGCTTATTTAACTGTTCACGCTCTACCGCTTCTGTTTTCTCCATAAGCTCCTCATAGTCCACCGGAATACGCTTATCCTGTTCTGACAGTCCAAATTCCTCCAGAATGTCCTTTAACGCCGCATGAATGGAAATATCAGGATTATCATACACACCACCGTCAATCAGCCTGTAATCCGTATCAAAAACGGAATAATCATATCCCTCCGTACAGGTCTGTATACTGACAAATTTATCTTTTATGGAAAATGCCATCTGCTCCGGCTCTTTCACCTCAAAATACGGATTGTCCCACTCCGTAATCGGTACATCTTCCTCGATGTGCTTCTGATTGGCAGTAGGCATTAACTTCTCCATCTTTCCCTGTTCATAGAGCGTATTGAACCGGCTCATATAAAGGGAAATATCATCAAGACCGCCTTGTTTTAATTGATGTTCAAAACGCTGCTTCACAAAGTCTTTCACTTCCTCCGGTGACATATCCCGGTGGACTCTTACTTTTTCGATACCGATACTGTCACTCAACGTCTGCAAATCGTCCATGAAGTGCTTACTTTCCTTTGCTTCACTGCTGTGGGTAAAATCAAGGGACAGGACGTTTTCGTTATTCCTTACATGGATTACATCAAACTCAATGCCATGCACACTGACACCAAAGGTTGTCCTTGCCTTGTCATCACTGTACTGCGCATCCTTGCCACGATAAGCCTGAAATGCTTCCATTGCTTCAGAAATACTGTCAAAACGCTCCAGCTTGCTCCTTTCCGGACTGTTCTCTGCCCATGTGCTTAAATCGGCAATGACATAGTAGGATACATTGTCATTTTCAATGTCCATGTGCTTCTGAAGCTGTCTTGCTTCCATGATGCGCTCAAGCTGTGCCCTTCCGTTTAACATATAGGAACCGATGTTATTTTCCTTGTTGAAGGGCATATTCGCCATTTCCCGCTCTGCTTCATATAAGGCAGCCGCAGCTTCCTCATAGGTATCGTAATGCACTCCTGCAGGCGTGATGTCCTTGATCTGGTTCTGCAAATGCAAAAGTCTGAAATCCCCGTCCGCATACGGATCGTCAATGGCAAAGTAATTCTGTTCCAAGTCAAGCGTACCGACCTCACGCCATTCGTTGTAATTGACGAGAAACACTTCATTTTCCCTGTCCGGTTCATCGTTTGCGTGTTCCTGTGCTATCTCCGAAAGTATCTCTGTCGTTTCATCAATGACCGAAGTCTGTTCTTTTGTATGCTCTGCCATAAGCTCCTTTGTAAACTCCGGCACCTCCCTGTAACCAAAAGAATCCACATAATGGCTTGTGTTCTCTCCGTTCTGATGAAGCACCACCACATCACTGACAGAAAGGGAATGTCCCCGAAAATCTGCCGGGCGATCTATATTAAAGCGGGTGTAAATATCTTCAAGGCTTGTGCCCTCCTCTAACGGTGCGGTATAAAGCAGATCATAATTCTCCTTTGTGACCGCAATGCCCTTGCTTTCAAGATAGTCCATTCCCATAAAGTGAATGTCTCTTGCTTCCTCTATATCTTTGAGCTGATAAATGCCAAATCTGTCCTCACTGCCAAACAAAAGCTGTGCTTCCCTGTTTGCAGGGCTTTCCTCTAACTCCTGTTTCATACTCTTGTGTTCCAGATAGGCGCTCCAATCGTCCTTTTCCACACCGAAAATGCCCTCATGCTCCTTTAATTCTTCCGAATCTTCAATGAGCGTTTCGGAACCGTCCTCATGGAGCTGATACACAGCCACATCTTCCCCAAAAAGCTCTGTTGCCTTATCCTTTGTCAAAGGCAGCATTTCATTCCAGGAATAACCATACTCGTGCATCTCGGAAAGACCTATCATGCCATCCGGAAGGGCATCAATCTCCGCCTGTGCATCTATGACAGTAAGCGCTTCATTGACAGGCTGATTTTCTATCATGTATGCAAGTTTCTCCGCCAATTCTCTTGTCTTTTCCATGTCATCGAGCTTGTAATTGTAATTCACAATCAGATTTCTCTCATCATCCGTAAAGACCGTTGCCCCATGCTCCATGCGGTTGATAAGGTTCTCTGCCTGCTGTATGGCAGACAATTCCGTTGATGCACTCACGCCTGTATCTGCATCGTATGCAAAATCAAAAAACTGCGGTGCGTGTTCATTCAGTCCGGCACTGGAACTAATCAAAGTCATTTCTGCCCCATGTTCTTTCAGATACGCATTATAATCTCCGTCCCACTCACTCTCATTAAGCAGAGCCATATCATAAAGCAGCTTTTTAACTTCGTCCGGGGACATATTTGTGATTTTGGAAATCTCCCATTCGCTTCCCATCGAACCGGAGAATTTTACCACTACATCTCCGGCGGCAATCGGCTCCATAGACTTATCATAGATTGCCTTTCGTTCTTTCATATCCACAAGCTCCTCTGTGTCAGTATTGTAGCGGACATCAAGGTGGTATTCTCCAAATTCTTTTGTATTTTCGTTGGCAATCTCGGTAGTCCATGCCCCTTTACTCTCCAGATATGCTTGAATACTCAGCTTATCGTCCTCACTCATGGCTGAAAGAACGTCCATAAGTTCCTGTCTGTCCATGCCCATAACACTCACAAGACTGTATTTTGTCAGATCATCATTCTGTATCAGAAGTATACTCTCCTTATTCTGCTCCTGCTCCACTGCCCTGTCCTTCTGTAACTCTGCTAACCTGTCCTCAATGCCTGTGATCAGCTCCGAAGCGGTCTTTCGTATGGTATCAAGGGCAGATTTCAATTCTTTCATATCCCGGTCACTGCTCCATCCGGCGATATACCCAAAGGAATAGTCCGAGGTATCAATGCCGAAGTGCTGGCACACCGTATAGGCAACGCTCTCTGCTTCCACTTCCTGCGTGTTGCGGTCTTTGTCTAAGACCGCATCTATATCCTGATTCCGTTCCCGATCATGGAGCTTTGCGTGTGCCACCTCATGGATAGCGGTCTTTACGGTCTGACTCTGGCTCATGCCCTCCTGTATGGCAATCCTGTGGTCTGTGGTATGGAAATATCCCTTTACCTCCCCTTCTATATCTTCATAGGTAATGGGAACCGGGGAAACCTCCGTAAGTGCCTGCATAAAATCCTCGTAGTCCTCCACGCTTCCCGAAAGCTCATTTACCCCTATATCCGGCAACTCCTTTCCGTCCGTCTGTGACACGTCAAAGACCGGAACCACACGAAAGGCGGGTATCTTAATCTCTACTTCCTCCGTAATGGGCATTCCGTTCTTGTCAAGCATAATCTCTCCTGTTACCGGATCAAGTTTCTCCTGTTCTTCCTTAATCTTGTATGGTGCCGGGGCAAGAATACGGATACCCTTTTCCCCTTTCTTAACATGCCTGTCAAAATTTTTCTGCCAAGCCTTGAATCCGGCCACTAACGTAGCGTCAGGCTTTTGCATTGCGATTAACATGGTGTTGTTAAAGCTGTAATTATGAAATTTTGACATGGTATTCAGATAAGTCTTGTACTTCTCGCTTTCAAAAAGCTCCTTGATACCCTGCTCCAGCTTCTCTGTTATTTCCTGTACTTTCTGTTTTTCTGTTTTAGCGTCTGCCATTGTTTTTGTTTCTTAATTGTCTGTTTCTATGCTATTAAATTTCTCCCTTTTCGGAAAAGTGTTTCTGATATTACTTAACCCAAACTATCCTGTTATTTATACATTTTAAGAAGTTAATGCAATTTGAGCTATTGATTTGCTTGGATATGATAAAGATTAGTTTTGCTGACTGGATTGAAATTGAGTTTAGGTTTAAAACATAATAAAAGCTATCCAATTTTTTTGACCGGGTAGCCTTTGTAAAATTTATTCTGCTGGAACTTCTGTGGCTGTGAGTGATATATACTCTGAAAAAATGGCATTTACCACAGCTTTCCTTTCGTCATCCAGTGATAAATAGTTCTGATTTACATTATCGTTGAATGTACCACAATCGGAATGATATTTGTATGTTTCTTCGTTGATTGTAATTTCAATGTTGCTTAAACAATCAGTTGTACCTTCTGTATTCCATGCATCACCACATAATATATTAGATATAGTTCTGATATCCTCATTTTCAGTGATGTTCGCATTTTCTCCTGTGAAAACATTATGAATACTTACTACTGCAACTGGGTCTATCATAAGTTCACTACTGGCCAGGACTTTTTCTGTTGCAAAAACCCACCATTTTTCATTCATATTAATCTCGATTATGCCTTCTTGTGAACCATATTGATATCCATAGCCTGTACCAAAGTTAGATTGATTGTCTTGTTGGCTTTTCACTTCCGTCTACTTCTGACGTAATCTCTCCATCCATAACACCACAACGGGCTTCTACTGTACTTTCATGACCTGTGTCAATATATAACTCGCCATTTACCATGACCATAGGAATTAAATCCCATTGTTCTGCTTCTTTGACAACTTTGATACCGTAAACCTCTGTTATCTGTGCTGGATAACTTTCTGCAATTTCTCCGTTATATGCTATTTCAATAATGTCACCAACATTTGGTTGTGGAGCAGTACCTATGTTTTTCATTGGTACTGTAATCAGATCTGCATTGTTTAATTCTTGACTACCCTCTACTGGTTCTACTAAAAAATAATTATCACGAATTTCAAGAATGGTTGCTTCAAAAATAGTGTTATTTTCTTCACCTATTCCACTTGGTCTGAGCCATTGACCTGTTTCTTCATCTTTCACTAAAATCAACTCGTAACCTCCCTCCGGTCTGTTAAAATAAATTTCTGTATCATCCGAAGTAAGCTCTAATTGGAAGCTATGCTCTGCTCCAATCGGACTGTTTATTCCACCAAATGTCGAAAAAAATGTAAGATAATGTGGTTTTACTCCACTTCCATTGTCTTTAAATCCTCTGATATATCCTGAAGATGTTGGAATTCCTACATCAAGCGTGATCTCCGTTCCATCCTCTGATACAGAGTAATCAACTAATACGACATCCATTCTTTTTTGAAAACCTGTGCCAATAAAGAATAGAGCTACTAATACAGCTAAAATTACAATTACTGCAATTATTCTTTTTTTCATAATCAAACACCTCCATTGATTTGGTGAAATTTCAAACAAATTCGTTTTTAAATTAACCTTAATGTAGATTTATACATCAAAAATGCAGAATTATACATGTTTTTCATTCAGACACACCATTTCGAAAGGGGAGTTAAATTTTTATTGAACCGATAGCCGACTCCCCAAACAGTCTGTATATAGATTGGCTTGCTTGGGTTATCCTCTATCTTTTCCCGAATATTCCGGACATGGCTCATGACAATGTTGTAATCGCCGGAATAGGATTCCTTCCACACAATGTCATAAATCTGTTCCTTGCTGAACACTATTCCCGGATGCTTTGCAAGAAGCTTGAAAATCTCAAATTCCGTATAAGTAAGCTCTATCTCCTGATTTTCCCGAATGATCACCCGTTGAACTTCATCAATCTTAAGACCTTTGAAATTCAATAGATGATTATTCAAACCTGACATCTGAATGATTTCCTCTCTGGTATTTATCAACGATAATATGTGGCTCATCATATCATCCTCATTATCTTCAAATGTCAGAACTAACATTTTCCCATACACATCACCTGCCTTATTACTTTTATATACTGCCTAAGTTCTGGAAAATTCAAAAGAATGATTCCCATATCCAGCCAAGCAGTATGTTATCTGCTGTTTGTTTTTTCTTATTCATTTTCCCTATATCCTATAACGGAAATTACTTTTTCGTTGCATACGATATATGCTACTTGCTTTCCCTCACTCTTTAATTCTGTGGCACATTCTTTTATGTTTTCAGTAAACCAAGATTGAGAACTACAAGTAACAACAATTTCTTCATTACCCAATTTTGTATTATTAGATATTTCTGATAAGCTATCTAAAAACATTTTTTCTAATTGTTCTAAACTTATCACATTAGCAGGTAAAAAAGAAAAAATATCTAATACTTTATATTTACCCATGTAAGCCACCTATCCCTCAGCTCCGCAAGCATTATTTAATGCTACAGTTTTTAAATACTGACATCTATTGATTTCTTCACAAAACCGCTTCCGCTATTTGCAAGTGTACTTTCAACAGACTCTCTTGTAATGCCATCCAATACCCCAAACGGAACTGGCTTTCCAATCTCCCACTTTGGATCAGCTTTTCTTGCGGCATCCAAGAACGCCTGCCGATATGCACGCTCATACTGCTGCATAGTATATCCTGCCGCCAATCGGTCATTTTTCTGTACCTTGTGATACATATTCGTATACACGTCTGAGCGTTTTGTCGTGTCTCCATTCAGTACGCCGTTTTCACGCAGAAATTCTTTCTTTGTTTGTTCAAACATCTCATCCTTGCTACTCTCAGGAATGGTAATGATACGTTTCCGGCTACCTTCATTTTCTTCTGTCACCAGAAGTCCCGCCAGTCCTGTCGTCGGGTCAATATAATCTCCGTCCTTGTCGTAACTTTTCATCAGATTTTTAATACCTTGAATGTTTCCATACATTGCCCCATTTGCATTTGACATCATCTGTTTTATTGCCGCCTTATATTGCTTGCTGTTCGTATCAATGCCCGCCGCCCTTAACTGTGCCTGTACAGAACTGCTGTTTAACTGCGACAACTGAAAGCTGCCTATAGCACTTGCACCTTTTGTGCTTTTTGTTCCAAACATACTGTGAAATAAAAAACTGTAATCTGTTATTTTCGACATAACCTCATCCTCCTTGAAAAATTTAATTTGAAATCCGTTTCTATTGTTCATTACCTATTTCATGCCAACAAATTTTGCAACCTCCACATCGAAATAGTCGTCCATATTACTACTGAATCCGGCTGCCTTCCATGCCTGATCAAATGTTATATTTTCAATATTACTTAAAAAAATAAATGTGCTATCTTTTTCTGCATTATTCATTCTTCCGGTAATCTCTAATCGGTATTGATAGGTATAATCATCCGTTTTCCATGTACCATCACTCATTTCATAATGTTTAACCATAATAACCGGCTCAGTATTCTCAAATGCCTCTTTCGAATCCGTTTTTTCATAAGTCCTAACGACAGATGGTTCCTTTTGCGAACATCCACACAGACAAAACATAGTGCAGACTGTTATCATAATTGACAATACTATCTTTCTCTTTTTCACATACCACTCCTCCAAGCGAAATGTGTTCTTATTTCTCATATCGACCAGATTTCTTCTCTTGCAAATCCACCTTGCACTTATCGACTATTTGTTGCACTAACTGACTATAAAATTACCACTACCCTAAACTCTTTCTCATCACAGTCAAATGCAATTCTGCCATCGTATTTTTCTAACACCGCTTCCGCATTCTTCAAACCAATGCCATGTTACATCAGCACATCCGGCAGACAGCTCTATTTCATTGTTGCAGGAACTGCCCTGCCCGTCCTCTGTGGCTTATTAGGGATAATTTTCTGCTATGCCTTGGCATCAAAGCTACTCTGCATATTATCCACATTTACCGTCTCTTCACTTGCCAGCGGAATCCCTCTCTTTGCATTCCCCCATGCTTCATTGTAGATCATGCACATTTCCGTCTGTCTGGATGCCTCCGCATTGGTTGTATACATCGTCCACCCATTATTGGAATAAGTCGCGACCATCTCCCCATTCTTATCGTAAAACTCTATGTAATCGCTGTTGCCTGACGGCAATTTCTGATATTTCACTTTCCCTTCAAGCAGTGTTGCCACAAAATCTATTGGCTTCAGCACATTCTGTCTGTTCCTTGAAATAGCTTTCAGCCCGGAAGTAATAATCCCTTTTCTGTCCGGGGACACTTCCGATGTGTAGCTTTTCATCAGCCTATTAAATCCTTCGGATTTGTTTTGGAACTGCCCTTTTTCAAAATCCTCATAAGCTTGTTCCCTGATCTGCTTCCGGTATTCTTTATCACTGACACCGCTTTTCTTTTTAGAGAAAATATATTTGTCATTGAAGTCCGGCAGATGGATGCCGCCTATACTGCCTGTTCCAGAAAAGAACCTTTGTTGTAATGAACCATTGGACGAATTAACTTGCATTATACCACCCTCTCCTGTAAATTTCCTAGTCTATTCAATATTTGATACATCTGGCTATTGCCAAACATATAACTTTGCAAAACAAGCGGTCTCTCTGCCCGTCTGTTTTCTCGGTACAGCTTCATATAGGCATCCTTAGCCTGATAAAAGCTGTCCTCCAATTCTTCCATCTCCTCTGTTGGCATTTCAGGAATATTCCCCTGAATGACCTGCCCCTGGGCTGTTATTCTGGCACAGGATTTCTGCCATGCCACTTCCTGCTCAAATTGCATATCCAGCCACTCTATCTCATCTTCTTTTGTCAGCGGTGTCCCATCTACCTTATAATACTGTTCATTTTCATAACGCTGTTCAATTTCAGAATACAGCCTTGCATAACTCAGCCCACAAGCATTCACAACATCCGAATAGCCATACTGCCCTTTTTCTTCCCTGATTTCCTTTAATATTCCAGCTCTCATATCGCTGAGTGATGCCGCCGACTGCACTACTGTATGCTTAATTTTATCCATTAAGATTTCCCTGTTTTTCGATAATTGGGAAACTTCTAAGGAATCCCTATGAAATACTTTCTGGTATTCACTTTGACTTCCCTGAGATTTCAAACATTCTCTATTAGGTTTAAAGCCATCCTGCAAATGTACAGGATAATTGGAAATACTAATTGACATACATTTTTCTCCTCGTATGATTGACCATTTACTAATCCTGCTATTTTAGACAGTCCACTGCAAAGTTGTTTTTATGTAACTGCCTGCTCGAGCAGGTAAGCGTACCGCCCCTTGCCAGGGTAAACTTCTTTTCAGTAAGATTGCTGTTTCTCCCCTCCGTTGCTCCCCTGCAGATATCCGTCCGGCTTGTTGATAAGCGAAGTCAGGTCAATCGTCCTCCCAAAGCAGTCCACGCCTTCAGCTTTATTACTCTTTCAGTAATAATTATTGAAAACTTTTTCATTTTCCTTGATAACTTTATTGAAATTCTGCTTCACGGCAAATTTCTTCGGATTCCAATGGATTACTTGGTTTGATAATGATACACCATTCATTACACTATACCTCACTGCCTGTCGCGGTTTCCGTCATAACATTTGCGTCATAAGCATTGGAAGCCATCGCCATCTGCCTCTTACTGCTCCTTGCCTTTGTCAGCCTGCTCCTCTCCAATTCCTGCTTTGCAATCTTTTCTTCCAACGCCTCCTGCTGAAATTCCTTCATCTGCGCCCGCTTTTCCAAATATTCTTCCAGCAGTTCCTTCTGCCTTGCCTTTTTCTGCCGTCCGGCATCAGTTCCCTTTGCGGAGGAACTCCCGGAATAACCGTCATTCTCCTTCATGCCCTGCGTATAGCCGTAACATTTCTCATATGTGTCATCTATATGCATATATGATATTTGTGGAATATAGTTTCCAAAATTAACTGCCTTATTCTTCGCTAAAGCGTCTAATATTTTCTTCTCATATTCCGGATCAGTCTGCATTCTTTTATAAGCGGCATCCGTAATATCAATAATATCATTTCTATTCCGCTGCGATGGATGTGTATATAATGAATTCATCTTTTCATTGAAATATGCTTTGTATTCATCTAATGACATATCCTCTTTGCTTTTTATCTGTGAAGCAAATGTACCTGGCTGAACTTGTTCCTGTTTCTTAACCTGACTTGAATACATCATTTGGGAACTCACATAAACTGAATTTTGTTCTACTTTCATATCATTCCTCCATCTTTATAATATTTCTATTTCTTTATAACCATTTAATGTTTGTATCAAATTTTCCACAAGCAAGGTTATTTTGCTTTTGTAATAAATACCCTCTCCAAATTTTTCCCATTTTTCTTCGACATCCTGCTGCTCTTGCCTTATATATTTTATCGGCATAAATGTATTTAACGATAACCCATCCTGAATATAGTTTGATATGTAAAAAGCATAGGATAATGCGTATGCACCAGTTGACTGCGGATTCTTGTAGTCATTGCAGTTGTTGCATGTCCCACAAGGAACACTTCCACAGTTGCAGTTGCAAGCATAAGCAAAGAACGTACCACTTTCTAAGCTGCTTCTTTTTCCTAATTTCTTCATGCCACTTTCCTCCTTTCTCAGATTTGTTTATCTATTATAGA
>OHMK01000509.1_pt1 | contig 16935 bp, 7 predicted proteins | sample 1569291 | NCBI WGS metagenome assembly OHMK01 (sample SAMEA3879517, study PRJEB24766) | human gut metagenome | biome: human-associated habitat; feature: feces | place: USA | collected 1985/1987 | reverse complement strand
TGTTACCTCCACATTCTTTTTTATTTTGAATGTCCGCAAAATCCGTCCTACATCTCCCGGTCTCCACGGACAGTCCAGGTCATGAAGTGCCACCAGACGGTCCTGCACATTGGTGCCTGCGCCCATCTTGGCGGTGCTGCCTAAGAGGACACGAACCTGACCGGTACGGACTTTAGAGAACAGCTCCTTTTTCCGCACTTCGGTATTGGCTTCATGGATAAAAGCGATCTGGTCGGCAGGCATCCCCTGGGCAATAAGTTTCTGACGAATATCGTCATATACCGTAAAGGCCGGCTCCTGCTCCGGCAGAGGCACAGCGCCTTCCAATGCGTGAAGCAGTGGATTATCCAGCGTTTTCGCCGCCTTGCTTGCAGGAGCTTTTGCCTGCGGTGTAGAAATGTCGCAGAACACCAGCTGGGTCAGCTTGTCAGCTTTGCCGTCCCGCCAGATCTGCATGATGTTGTCCACACACTGATTGACCTTTGTGCCAGGTTCGTCCGGCAGCATCTGGTTGACGATTCTCTGGTCAAACCCCAGCTTACGGCCATCCGAGGTAATCTTGAGCATGTTATCCTGGGACGGGTCAACAGTTCCACTGTGTACCAGCGATGCACGCTCCGAAAGAGCTTTGACCATTTCCTGCTGATGTTCGGTGGGCTGTGCCACGATGTTGTGGTACTCCACTTCCGGGGTAGGGAGATTTAACTGATCGGCAGTCTTGATGTCGGCCACTTCTTTGAACAGGTTCATCAGCTCCGGCAGATTAAAGAACTTGCTGAATCTCGTTCTTGCCCGGTAGCCGGTGCCTTCCGGTGCCAGCTCCAATGCTGTGACGGTCTCCCCAAATCGGGAAGCCCAGCAGTCGAAGTGGGTCATGTTCAGCTCTTGCAGGCGTTCATATTGAAGATAACGCTGCATGGTGTAAAGCTCGGTCATGGAGTTGCTGACCGGTGTGCCGGTGGCAAAGATCACGCCACGGTTTCCGGTGATCTCATCCATATAGCGGCACTTGGCAAACATATCGGAGGATTTCTGCGCGTCCGATGTGGAAAGACCAGCCACATTCCGCATTTTTGTGTATAAAAACAGGTTCTTGTAGTTGTGGGCCTCGTCCACAAACAGCCGGTCCACACCCAGCTGCTCAAAAGTTACCACATCATCTTTTCGCCCCTCGGCTTGCAGCTTTTCCAGTCTGGCTTCCAGAGACTTTCTGGTACGCTCCAGCTGCTTGACGGTAAAACGCTCGCCGCCGCTGGCCTGCACCTCTGCGATGCCCTCGGTGATCTCGTCGATCTGCTCATAGAGAAGCCGTTCCTGACGCTCCCGGCTGATGGGGATACGCTCAAACTGACTGTGTCCCATGATGATGGCGTCGTAGTCACCGGTCGCAATACGGGCGCAGAACTTCTTGCGGTTATGGGTCTCAAAGTCCTTTTTGGTTGTGACTAAGATGTTGGCAGAAGGATAGAGGCGCAGAAACTCCGATGCCCACTGCTCAGTCAGGTGGTTGGGAACCACAAAGAGAGATTTCTGGCACAAGCCCAGGCGTTTGGCTTCCATCGCAGCGGCCACCATCTCAAAGGTTTTGCCTGCGCCTACTTCGTGTGCCAGCAGGGTATTTCCGCCATACAGCACATGGGCGATGGCGCTTTTCTGGTGTTCCCGCAGGGTAATGGCCGGGTTCATGCCGCCAAAAGTGATATGGCTGCCATCATACTCGCGGGGACGGGTAGAGTTCATTTCCTCGTTATACTGGCGCACCAAAGTCTGGCGTCGCTCCGGGTCTCTCCAGATCCAGTCCCTAAAGGCTTCCCGGATAGCCTGCTGTTTTTGGGCAGCCAGAGTGGTCTCCTTGGCGTTTAGTACGCGGCGCTCTTTTCCGTCTGCGTCCTCTATGGTGTCATAGATACGGACATCCCGCAGGTTCAGGCTGTCCTCCAAAATCTTATAAGCATTGGCGCGGCTGGTTCCATAGGTAGTGTAAGCTGCCACATCGTTGTAGGATACAGAAGATTTCCCCTTGATCTGCCATTCAGCAGTGAAGGAGGAATAGTTGACCTCGATACTGCGCTGGAGATAAAACGGGGTGTTGAAGGTCTCGTACATAAACTGCTGGATGTACTCCTTGTCAATCCAGGTAGCGCCCAGACGCACCTCGATCTCCGACGCATCCAGGTCTTTGGGCTGGGCGGCGGTAAGAGCTTCCACATTGACTGCATAAATCGGGTCCTGCTGTGCGGCCCGTTGCGCCTGACGCAGTTTGCGGCGTACATTGCCGGAGAGGTATTCATCAGCAGTCACATAATGGGGTGTGCCGTCTTTCTCCAGCTGTCCCGGTACACGGAAGATTACGCCTTGCAGCTCTCCGGCCAGTTCTTCTTTTGTTTTTCCGGTAAGCTGGCTCATATAGTCCATATCCACGCAGGCTTTTTCCGAGATGGACACCGCCAGTGCTTCACTTGCCGTATCCACCACAGCCACCGCCTGATGGGGCTTGATGGTCCGCTTGGTGAACATATCTGCCTTGCGTTCCAGCTTTCCGTTCTCGTCGATGACTTCCAGCGCACAGAGCAGGTAATAGGAAGAATCGTCTGCATAGGCCAGACGGTTTGCACGGTCATTGATGAGACCGTATTTGGAAGAAAAGCTGCCATAGAGGCTGTTCAGTTCCGCCTGCTTCTCCCGAATGGTGCTGTCCGGAACCGCTGCATCCATCTGAAGGTCGATCAGTTCCTGCACACAATCACGCAGTTCCACAAGACCTTTTACACGGGCTTCGGCGGTGGCGTTGAGGTCAGGGCGCACCATACGGCTGTTTTCCCGGTAGTACACCTGCCCGTCTACAATGGCATAGGAATAGTTCTTCACATTGGGGTCGGCAGGAATGGAGGTGTCAATAGCTTCGCCTTCGCCCAGCTCCGGCAGCTCTGCCTCCTGATAAGTGCCATGAATGTACTTCACAGCATCATGCAGCTGATCGGAAAGCTCCAGTCCCTCGATAGGGTTCACGGTGTAGTCCATACCATGAGCAGTGCTTACCGGCTCCTGTCTGCCCAGCACCATTTCCGGGTGGTCGATAAAATACCGGTTGATGGCAAATCCGTCCTCCGTCTGTCCGGTTTGAGTCCATTCCGGCACAATGTCCAGCGGGCGGTCCCGCTTTTGCAGGAAAATGATGTCCGAAACGACCTCTGCACCAGCGTTTTTCTTGAAAGCGTCATTGGGCAGACGGATGGCTCCCAGCAGCTCGGCACGTTGAGCAAGATACCGGCGCACGGTGGAATCCTTGGCGTCCATCGTATAGCGGCTGGTGACAAAGGCCACCACGCCGCCGGGACGCACCTGGTCGAGTGCTTTGGCAAAAAAGTAGTTGTGGATGCTGAAATTCAGCTTGTCATAGGCTTTATCTCGAACCTGATACTGGCCGAAAGGCACATTACCAATGGCAAGGTCATAGAAATCTCGCCTGTCGGTGGTCTCAAACCCGGCCACGGTGATGTCGGCCTTGGGGTAGAGCTGCTTTGCAATCCGTCCACTGATGGAATCCAGCTCCACGCCGTACAGACGGCTGTTTCGCATTTTCTCCGGCAGCATACCAAAGAAATTGCCCACACCCATAGACGGCTCCAGAATATTTCCGGTCTCAAATCCCATACGGTTCACCGCTTCATAGATGGCCTGAATGACCGTAGGGCTGGTGTAATGGGCGTTGAGGGTAGAGCTTCTGGCGGCGGCATATTCCTCCGGGGCCAGCAGTTCTTTTAGCTGGGCATACTCTAAAGTCCATGCCGGTTTCTCCGGGTCAAACGCATCAGAGAGACCGCCCCAGCCCACATATCGAGAAAGAACCTCCTGCTGTTCGGGGCTTGCCTGCTGTCCGGCAGCTTCCAGCTCTTTCAGCAAACGAATCGCATTGACATTTGCCTGGAACTTGGCTTTCGGACCGCCTTCGCCCAAATGCTCATCGGTAATGCGGAAGTTTTTTGCATTGCGGCGCAGGTTAGCCTTGTATTCCTCATAGGAGGCTTCCTCGGCAGCTTTGGCATTGGGGAAGGTCTGCCACTGGCCATTGACCTGAATGGAAACCGGGTGTTCGTCCAGCACTTCCTCAAAGGTTTTCTCCGGCTCAGTCACAGGGGCTGGTGGCTCCGGCTCCTCGATATGCAGTCGTTCCACCACCACATCATAAGGCAGATTGTTCTTATCGCCCGGATAGACGGCCATGGTCTCGGAATGGAAGGTCGGGGATTCGGTAGCCGGTTGGGGCTGTTCCTGTCCAAAACCGTCCTGCTGACGGGCATACATCCCGCGCAGCAAAGGCGCAACCTCATCCCAGCGGAAATACAGCATAGCCAGACGCTTTTCCTCTGCATCCATGACTTCCAGTTCTATGCCCTGTGCCGTGGTACGGTAATCGGCAATATCGCCGGTCTCCAGATTCAGTGTCTCAATCTCACCGGAATAGGCTCTGCTCAGCCAGTAGGCGATCTCGCTGTTGCTCCTGCCGGATTGCAGCAGCGTGGAAATCTGCTTTTTATCCGCTTCATTCATCAGTCCATGAGCCAATACATCCCGCAAGTCCTGATCTGCCTTGTCCGGGTCAATAGGAAGAAACTCGGTATAGTAAGCATTGCGGCGGTCTGCCCGAAGCAGCTGCTCGAACTGTTCTTTGCGCTCTGCCCGGTAGATGGGATATACCATCCCGGTGGGCAGAAGCTGCACGGTATCATCCCGCAGCTCGGTGATCTGATAAGCGGAATCCTCGATATACACGGTATCGCCCACGGCATAAACCGGGGCGGCGGGGTCGTAAGAAGTCTTTTGCGGAATTGGACTGCGAACTGCATCATATTCCTCATCGGAAATGGAAACTTCGGAAGGCTGCTCTGTCTCGGCAGCTGCGATCTGCTCTACATCCGACACCACCTGTTGGATAAATGGGTCATTGTCCAGTTTTTCCGGGTATGCCACCTGGCCGTTGACGATCCCTCTTTCCTCCAGAGCTTCCCGGATGGCGATTGGGTCGATGTCGTCAAAACGGTCCTGTTCTTCTTCGGTATAGAACCGGTCCTCCTGAATGAGCTGGGCAATCCGGCGCTGTACCTTCGGCCAGGGCAGCTGCGTTTCCTCCGGGCTGCCGGCACGGACAACGAACAGGCTGTTGCTGTTACTGCCGCCGTATTCCTGAGCCAGCCATGCGGCGGTATCTTTTTCTCTTGCATGGTCTTTCATATAGCGGACAACAGCGTGTTTACTCTCGATATTGCCGTTCCATGCACAAAGGGCAGTATCAATATCTTCCTGAGAAAGAGGGCGCAGAAGCTCATGGAGCTTTGGATAGGTCTCGTCGATCACTTCCCGGTGTAAACGCTGACGGAACTCCGGCACATCCGAATAGAGTCGGATCAGCTCCATATCCTTAGAACCAAGGACTGCACGGCGCACAGCGGCATTACCCTCGATGACAGCATTTTCACGGTCAGAATGCCCGCAGGCATTGCGGTATGCGGCATCCTCGGAAATGGCGGCAGTCACCACAGTCTTATACTGCTCAAACTGCTCCCGAAGGGTAGGCTTTGGCGTTTCTTCCTCCACCTCCGGCTGCTGGGCTTGGATGGCATCTTCTTCTGCCAATTCCTTTTCAGCCTGGATTTTGTCATACTGCGCCTGTTCCTGTTCGGTAAGATAGCGGCCTTTCTGGACAAGTGAGGTAATGCGCTTGGCAACCTTTTCCCAGTTCAAGTGAACATCCGGGCAGTCCTGCTTTTTATAGTGCAGTCCTTTCCCATCGTGATCTTCGCCGCTGTGTGTTGCACCGGACAAGGCATGCGAGCGTCCGCCAATGCCATACTCGTCTTTGAGGAATCTCACTTTCTCCTTATCCGTATGGTTTGCCATGAAGAACGCATAGATACGACCTTTTCCTCCGGCGAAACTGCTTCCGCCGGTCATGGCGGCGTCGATCTCATCCTCGGTAATAAAGTGCTGGACGGTTGGCACTTTGGAAAGATCCGAAGCAAAGGTTCTGCGTGGCAGGTCAAGATCCTTCAGGTTCTCCCAGATCTCCCTTGGTCTATGGTAATGAAAGCGCAACAGGTCACGGTCCTGCTGATAGGCAGTCCAGAAGGCGGCGTATTCTTCCTTGAGCGTCTGGCGGAAAGCCGGGTCACTCAGCTGCTCCGTCAGGCGGCGGGTCTCCTCCGGGAAACCATTGCCTTTGATCTCTGACAGGCAGGACAAATATCCGGCTTTTCTGGCGTCCTCACTGAGATCGTGATACAGATGCCAGAGCTTTTCCGAGAGGAGGGAGCGTTCATAGCCTACCGCTTCCGCAAGCTCCACATTGGAGGCAAACTGGCCGCTCTCCAAAAGCTCCCCGATACGCTCTGCGGCGCTCTCCCAAGAAATGACCTGGGCAGACCTGTCATAACGGACAGACTTCCCGTGGGAAAGATGGATACCATCCTCGGCATACCATGCGCTCACACTGCCAAGGCCATTGCCGCCGTGGTACAGCGTTTTCAGTATCTCGGCAATCTCAGCGGTGGTTTTCTGCTTTTCAAAGGCTGCAACCACACGCTCCCTTTGACGGTCTGTATTGCCGCCCAAACGCAGCACATGGTCGATGTCATTTTGGGCAAAAGAAAAAGCAGAGGATGTATGCGCTACATTCTCTGCTTCATCTATGGATTGGATCTGTTCCGCTTCGGAGAGGAACAGGTTTAGGGTCAGCTGTTGATAAGCTCCGCCATCAGGATTTCCTCTGCCTGAGCTTTGCAGGTGTTCATCAGCCCCACCCACTTCATGGGATCGCTGGCTTTCAGTTCCTCGGTGGCTCCCGCTTCCTTCGCCAGCTGGGGCATCATCTGCTCCAGTCTGTTCTGGGCGGTCTCGTCGATCTCCAGAAGGTGCTGGTACAGCTTCTCGCTCAGCAGCATCTGGTTGTAGAGGATGGGACGATGTTCCTTCAGGTAGGTTTTCCTCATCCTGCCGTACTTGCCCAGGGGTTTCTCCGGCTGCTGGCTCAGCTTCAGGTCGGGAATCAGATAGTCTCCGTTCTGGATATAGGTCATGGGATTGTTCATCTTGTTTGCTCCTTTCTTGGTTGGCTTCGCGCTCTGCATTTCGGACGGTAACGCCGATCTGCCGCAGCACCTGCTGGTTGATCTGGCTGACCGCTGTTCCCAGCGCTCCGATGGTTGCCGGAGTATTGAAATCAAAGATCGCCATGAAATCTTCGTGGTCGAAGTAGCGTTCCGGCTCCAGTCCACAGCGGGACATCAAAGCGTAAGTGATACTGACGGTGGCTGCTGCCTTGAACTGTACTCCGATGTTAAACTCATCATATTCCTCCAAAAAGGAACCGTCAACGATATAGAAGAAGTCCTGCTGATGCTCCGTCCAGTATTCCTCAGCCAGTTTTCCGGCTACCTCGGTGAGCTGTCCGGCAAGGTCATCACCGGAAACATCATAGGTGCGCTCAAACATAGCCTGCACCGAATCCAAATGGCGCTCCTCCAGCTGCCACAGCCAGGGAGTGCGGGAATGTTCACGGGTTCCGGTGTCGGAAATATCAAAAACATAGCGCAGGCGGGGCCTGTCCCCGGAATCGTCCACCAGAGCAATTCCCTTGGAGCCGCGCCTTACATACCGGCCCATCTTTTCATTCCACAAATCGTACTCTGCACAGGCGGTGGCGTCCGGTCGCTGGGCGTAGATCATCAGCTGCTCATGGAACGGGTACTTGTAAAGGCGGGAAGCAGTGGTGAGAAACCCTGCCCATTCCTGCCAGCTCCCCGTGAGCTGCGTTGTTACCTTCTCCGCCATCTGTGCATATAGTTCAGCTTTGGTTGGCATAGTGTTCTGTCCTCCTTTCAGTTTTGGGGTAAAAAGGTGGGGTGGCATATTGCCACCCCATCCCTGCGATTATAGTGTTTACTGGTCAAAATCCGGATACAACTCCAGCTCGGCAAACTCGGCATCACTCATGGCCTGGAGCTTGCCCAGTGCGCTGTCTGTCAACTCCCGCAGCTCGGTTTCCTCCGGGGCCAGCTCGCCGCGCATCTCACGCAGGCTGTCGATCAGTCCGGTGCGGCTGCCGGTATTGTAAATGCACATCAGGTTCATTTCCTCAAAAGTAAAGTTTCCCATATCAAATCTCCCTTTCCGCACTCTTTTTTGGCGCTATCTTTTTGTGTTCTGCCTTGGGCTGGCTTTTCAGCTGCTCCATGACGGACTTTTTCTTTTCCCGTTCCTCCCGATGGGCAGCGGCAGCCAAATCCATGAGGGAAATGGGCTGACCGCTTCGGGCCTGCTGTTCCAGCTCTGCCACCGTAGGCTCTTTTGCGCCATTGTTGATGATACCGTCGATCATGCCGTAATCGTCCTCCACGGCCATCTCCGCATTTTTCAACGGATTTTCCGGCAGGAATCCGGGGATCTGGGTAAAACCAACACTGTCACAGTAATGACAGGATACCTTACCGTCCTGCTTGATCGCAACGATGTCACTGACACTCATAGAAGGACTGTGAAAATCCGCCGGCTTTTGCAGATTAAACTGCTCATATAGTTTTTCCAGCTGCTCCGGTACCGTGCCAGACTCCCTCAGCGGAGCTGTGTAAATGAGGTCATAATTGCTGCGGTCTATGGAAATGTCATGGGACTTTAACCAATCCAGATTCATAAAGCGCACATTCTGCGGATCGTCACGGCTCACCTGATAGATAGCAAAGCAATCTCTGTTCTGGGATAGAAATGCCTGTTCGCGTTCCTGCTGATGTTCCTGACGCTCCATGACCTTTTCGTGGAACTGAGGGCTTTTCTCCCATTCCTCACGATCCACGCCAAAAAGACCGCCATGATCCATGATTTCCTGCGGGTCAAACACCATGCTCTCCGTATTGTCCTCATGCAGCACATAAACGGTCAAACCGGCGGCATCCAGTTCCAGCGCCCGTTCTCTGGTAACAGGGAACATCCCATCATAGGAGTAGCCGTATTCCTGCATATCTGGTGTGGAGACCTGCTCATCCGGCATGGGGTATTCATCCAGTGCCTGCTCCTGCGCTTCCGGCAGCTGGGCAGAAGCGGTCATCTGACTTGCCTCTGCCTGCATCTGCTCATAAGCAGCTTCCTGCAAGGTCTCAACCATAGACAAGGGAGCGCGTCTGAGCGAAGTGCTGTCCAGATCGTTATCATCACAAATCTGGAGAACTGCCTTCATGCGGGAAAGCTCCGGCATATCCAGCTGACCACCATCCGTCTCTTTCATGGTTGCGGCATCATAAAGGGTATAGTCCCAGCCACTGTCACAGGACTGGATATGAAGATAGGTGGCATCGTCGATCAGAAACAAGGCCTCCTGCTGGTTGGCATCTGCTCCCACCACCTCCATTTCCGGCATGGCCGCAGCCAGTTCCTTTACCGCTTTTTGCACCAACGGATTATCACGGTAATAGTCGATTGCCTGAATGGTGTCCAGGTCAATGGTCTGGCCGGTCAAAATCGGAAAAGGTCCTTCATAGTCGCTTCCGTCTTTCAGCTCAAAACCAATGCCCTTGATCCCGTTCATTCGTTCTGCCGGAATCTCCTGATAAATGCGGATTGCTTCCTCCAAAGACAAGTTATCGTGGTATTCTCCGAGGTTTGGAAATTCCATGCACTCTGCTACATAGTAAGTCAGATTGCCGGTTGGCTGTCTATCAGATACCTTAGCGGCATCTGCTGGCTGCTCTATCGGGGCGGTTTCCGGCTCTGCCTTTGCATGGGGGTCAATTCCACGCTCTTTGCAGATTTCCTTATAGTGGCGCTCAATGTCGGAGATCAAAGTGCCGGAGGTTTTGTTGATGGTCTCCAAACTGGCTCTCAGCTCTTTCAGCTCCTTGCCCTGACTCCAGCTTGCAATATAGCCAAAGCTGTTTTCTCCTGTCTCGATGCCAAAATATTTGCAGACTGCGTAGGAGATGCTTTCAGCCTCCACTTCCTCCGTGTGGCGATCTTTCCTCTGTTCTTGCAAAAACTGGGCGAGGGTAGAAAAGCCGCCAACAAAATTCAGTCCTTCTTCCTCGGTCAGCATCAGGCGTCCATCTTCCGCCATATCCAGCGGCTCTGTCAGCAGAACGGAGCCTGCATGGTTTACAACCACTCGTTCTTCTACACAGACCGGCTCTCCGGGGTCGTAGTCAGAACCGCGCAGGTCATAGCAATAAACGCCCTCCGGCAGATTATCACGGACAATCCGCCCATTGGAGAACAGACCGGGTTTATCAAACAGCTCGATCTCCTGATATTGCTCGTCATTGTCAATCTGAACCTTTTTCTGATTATGGAGCTTGCTGTGGGCAATCTCGTGAACCGTGGCCGAAACCGTCTGCACCTCGCTCATGCCCTGACGAATGGCAATTTTCTGATGATCGGCAGAAAAATAGCCGTCCGTATCGGCGGCCATTGCTTCAAAAGTGATCGGCACCGGTGCGCTGCGGCGCAGGGCCTCCATGAATGCCTCATAATTTGGCACATTGCCGGAAAGGGAGGAAGCAAGCTCCGGCAAAGGTTTCCCGTCGGTCTGGCTCACATCAAAGACCTTGACCGGGCGAAACATGGGGATCTCGATTTCTTTTTCCTCTGTAACGATCTTTCCGTCTTTATCCAAAATCGGAGCCTTGGTATCCGGGTCCAGCTTCTGCTCCTCGATTTTCTTCTTGTACGGTGTGGGAGCGATGATGGTAATGCCATGCTCGCCCTTTTTTACATGACGCTCAAACTGGTCTTTCCACTTATTGTATCCGGCTACCAAAGTGGCGTCCGGCTTCTGCATATAGATGAGCATGGTGTTGTTTACCGAATAGCGGTGGAAGCGGGACATGACGGACAGATAGCGCATATACTTTTCACTCTCAAACAGTTCTTTGATGCCCTGCTCGATGCCATCTGTGATTTCCCTTAGCCGTTCTCGGTTGGTGGGTTTGTTCTCAGCCATGATTTTCAATCTCCTTTCCAAGTGTGTGATTTCTGCTGTGTGTTCCGCAATCCATGCCTTTTGTTCTTCTTCACTTTCATAAAGAAAAAGGTCCAGCAGGTACTCTACATAGGCTTTCTTCTGGATTGCTTCCACAAAGCGGGGGTGCGGTTCTTCCTCCGGTGTCCTGGGAGAATGGTCAATCCCCCATTTTTTCAGCAGATGGTAGTAATCGGACAGTACGCGATAGCACCGCTGCCGGTCCTCCCGAAACTTTTGTGCCTCTGTTTTCTGCTGGACATATCTCCTACGGGGAGGGGCCTGACTGTCATAGATCAGGCCAAAGTCCTGTGCCAGTTTCTCCGCCGCTTCTTTTGGGGAGAGGTCAAAGAGCTTTGCGGTAAAGTCGATCACATCCCCATCTTCACCGCAGCCAAAGCAGTGGAACCGCTGGTCTACCTTCATACTGGGGTTCTTATCATCGTGAAAGGGACAGCAGGCCATGCCATTTCGTTTGACCTCGATCCCGTAAAACGCTGCCGCATCTCTGGTGCTGACCGATTGCTTGACTGCTTCAAATACATTCTCTGCCATGTGCCTTTAACTGCCAGACTTTCTCACAGGGGGCTGGTATCCGGCGGCTTTCGCACGCTCACTGGCAGCTTTGCGGCGTTCTGCGCTATATGGCTCTCGGACTGATACACACCGCTTAGGGACGGTAAAGTTATGGGCGTCCTTTCGGATGATCTGGTCGGGGTGCTTTTTTGCCAGCAGATCCAGCTTCTCCATCAGACGGGGATCATGAGTATAGATCTCAGCCATTGGTTCTGCCTGGTTATAGAGGAGAATGGTTTCCCGTTCCACTAAAGAGAGCTTCATCGGCTGCCTCCTTTCCGCTGATCAAATTCCAGCTTGAAGTTGGCGTACTGTCCATCGTCCTCCAAAACCACAGTGGCATCGTAGGTCTTGCCGGTTTTCTCCGAATATAGCCCCGTCACACGGACACGGCCATCGTTAAGCAGTGCAGACACCACAGCCTTGGTCGGCTGTTTTTTCTTGGCAGCCCACCATTTGTTGTTTTTCCAGATTGCAAATTTGCAAGAATCATTCTGACAGAAGAAGCCTTTTTGCAGTTCTGCAACTTCACCGCCGCAGCGAGGGCATTTGCCCACCACCTCACGGGGCGGAGTGAACAGGTACTCAGTTCCTTTGATGACCTGATAAGTTCCCACCAGATCTTTCAGCATGGTGCTGATCCCGTCCAAAAACTCCTCCGGGGCAAGCTGCCCGCGCTCGATCTCGCCCAGTCGGTACTCCCACTCGGCAGTCAGAAGCGGCGATTGCAGTTGTTCCGGCAGAACGGTGATCAGGGAAACTGCATCGTGGGAAGGGAGAAGCTGCACCGTTTTCCTGCTCTTTTTTCGTTCCAGAAAACCGGCAGATACCAGCTTTTCCAAAATACTGGCACGGGTGGCCGGTGTCCCCAGACCTTTTCGCTCGGCATCCTCCGGCATATCCTCTTTTCCGGCAGTCTCCATCGCGGACAACAGAGTGTCCTCCGTAAAGTGCAGGGGCGGACTGCTTTTGCCTTCTTTGACGATTGCAGCAACAACCGAAAGGGTCTGTCCTTCGGTCAGCTCCGGCAGGGCTTTCTCTGCGCCCTCTTTTTTCGGCTCTGCATCCTTCATTTTGGCACGGTAGGCGTCCTCCAGTGCTTTCCATCCGGGGTGCTTCACCGTTTTTCCTTTGGCGGTAAACTCCCTACCGGCACACGCTGCAATCACAACGGTTTCCGAATAGATATGGGGCTGGGCCACGGCACACAGCAGACGCAGGGCCACCAGCTCCAGCACCGCTTTTTCTCCCGCAGGAAGGGCAGAAAGGTCTGCATCCTTGAGATTTCTGGTAGGGATTACTGCGTGGTGGTCGGTTACTTTCTTATCGTTGATGACCGTCTGCGGATCACAGGTAATGGCGATCCCTTTGCGAAACGGCATAGCATTGGCAACCAGATTCACCAACACCGGCAGGCTGTCTGCCATATCACCGGTCAGATAGCGGCTGTCAGTACGGGGATAGGTGCAGAGCTTCTTTTCATACAGGCTTTGCAGATAGTCCAGGGTCTGCTGGGCTGTAAATCCAAGCAGGCGGTTGGCATCTCTTTGCAGAGTAGTCAGGTCATAGAGGGCAGGCGGCTTTTCGGACTTTTCCTTGCACTCCACCTTTTTGATCGTGACAGCTGCACCCTGACAGGTTTCTTTCAGCTGCTCAGCAGCGGCCTTATCCGCCATGCGCTCCCCGGATACGGTAAGACCGGGCAGCTCCAGCGCCACGGTATAAAAGGGAACCGGCTTAAAAGTGTCGATCTCAGCTTCTCGCTGGACAATGAGTGCCAGCGTTGGGGACATCACGCGCCCGATGTTGAGTGTGCGGTGATACAGCACGGAAAAAAGCCTTGTGGCATTGATCCCCACCAGCCAGTCGGCCTTGGCACGGCAGAGGGCAGCATCCCTAAGTCCGTCATAGTCCGCACCGGGGCGCAGGTTTGCAAAGCCCTCCCTTATGGCGGAGTCCTCCATCGAAGAAATCCAGAGGCGTTTCATGGGCTTTTGGCAGCCTGCCAGCTCATAGACGCTGCGGAAGATCAGCTCACCCTCGCGTCCGGCATCACAGGCATTTACCACTTCCATCACATCCGGGGCGTTCATCAGCTTTTTGAGAATATCAAACTGCTTTTTCTTATCCTTTCCCACCACCATCTGCCAATGCTCCGGCAGGATAGGCAGGTCATCATATCGCCACTTGGCATACTTGGGGTCATAGCTGTCTGCATCCGCAAGACCGGCCAGATGGCCCACGCACCAGCTGACACGCCAGCCGTTCCCCTCCAGATAGCCGTCCTTACGAGCAGTCGCGCCGATCACGGCGGCCAGACTTTGTGCAGCCGATGGTTTTTCAGCGATTACCAGTTTATATCTCATCATCTTCAGCCTCCCATTCTTCCCGCACAGGCGTGTGCAGTTTTTTCTCTATGCTGTTTTCCTCATCCAGTAGCAGGTTATAACCAAACCGGTAGTCATAGCGGTACAGTTTCCCCAGCAGGTCATTGATGATGATACGACAAGCCAAAATGACACGGGTTTTATCCACCTGCATCAGCTGGTAGCGTTGATAATTGCTGTAATATTCTTCGTGACGGCGGGTATTGCAGGCGGCATCTTCAAGTAAACTATCTACTGCATCCTGGCAACCATCTTCTTTTTCCCCTTCCATGCAGTTCAGAAGTTCCATCATCAAAGGAAAGCTCTGTTCATCCATAGGAGCTTCTGCTGCAAGAAAACCGATCAGAGCAGATAAGAGCAGACGAGTCGCCGTCTGTTCTTGTTCCGTCAAAACGGCCATTGTTTTCTCCGCATTTGGCAGGATCTTTTCTTCCACAAACTCTGCCGCGTCACCGGAATAAAGCTGACGGATAGAATCTATGGACAATGAAACTGTCACGGTATCTAAGGAGAAATCAAAGGGGTCATCTTGCTTTGGCTTTCTCCGAAGTTTGTTTAACATGGTAGAAAGAATGTCGCCGCCAAAATACACGGCGATCACCAGCAGGTCAAAAACAGCAATCAGCTTGATAAATATAATCAGAACACTCATTTTTTTCGTTTCCTTTCTTTGAGCCAGCGTTCCATCTCACGATGGCAGATGCCTACGCAGGGGCTTCCATAACTCCCGCAGCCATAGCAGGGGTGGTTGTGGGGTAAAGAAGGAGGACGGGAAGTTTCCCTCCCGCCCTCCGGCCTGCGTGTCATCATGCGTTCATAGGGACTGTCTGTGAAACGGGTCATTTCACGCTGTCCTCGTCATCTTCTTCTGTGCTGCCCCCGTCAGCGTCCGGCTCGTCCGACTCCTCATTTTCGGTTTCCCATTCCTCGGAATCTTCCTCGCCATAATCATAATCGTCCAGACTGTCATTGCCCTTGGTCTTAGGCTTGTTCTTAACGAGCTTCAAATAGGCAAATACGCCACCGCCACCAAGCAGAGCCAGTAAAAGGACCAGCGCAGCCGGATTCAGTCCGGCAGGCTTCTCCTTTTCCGGCTCCGATATTTCTGCCGGAGGTTCCGGTGCTTTGCCCGTACATTTACTCTTATCAGTTGCACAGACCGGACAAGCCGTATTGACTGCCCCTGCTTCACATTTTGTCGTGCAGCTGCATACCGCAGGCGGCTCCTCTTTTGCTTTTCCATCTTCCATCAGCGCCGCAAGGTCTGCATCGTCCACCTGATTCAGAAAGTGAACAGCAGTCTCCTTGTCCTCATTCGCCCTGTCAATCAGGATGTAAAAGTAATTTCCAGCTTTGGTCGTAACAGTAATAAGCTGCTTATTGCCTCCAAAATCATCCACCAATGCCGCATTCCCCTCCGGTGTAAGTGCCGGTGCCGGTTCTGTTTCTTCCACAATCACATTGCTGTCATTGGTAGAATCCTCTGCCGGTGCCGCCGGAGCCTGTTCTGACCCCTGTGCGAAAGCAGGGATCGTAAAGCCAAATGCCACAACCATTGTCAGGCAAAGGGCGGAAAGTGTTTTGCAAATTCTTTTATTCTTCATAAGCGGTAACCTCCTGATTATTTGATTCCGACAGTGCTGTATCTCTGCCGTGGTTCATTCCACCGGAAAGCATAGCGTTCAGCTGTGCTGGAGTCATGCGTAACGCACGAACCATCTGAACGATTTCCAGATTCTCTGCCTCCGTTTTCTGTGCTTCCAGGGTCTTGAGCTTTTCCTGATATTCCGCAATCTTCTCACGGGTTTTCTCAATTTCCTGGTCGATACGTTCCATTTTGTTTTTTGCCATAACCGTTCACTCCTTTCCACAAAGTCTGTTACCAGTTCATCAGGCCGTAGCCCTTAATACTTTGATAATTCAGGTCATAACTTTTGATCTTGCAGGCATCGCCGGAATTTCCCTCCACCGTATAAACACGGCTGCCATCCGTACCGATCACGATACCCACATGGTCTGCTGTCCCATCCAAATCCCAATCAAAGAAAATTGCATCTCCGGGAGCCAGATTGTTATAGCCTCTTGCACCCCATTGTCCATGAGACTGGAACCACTGAACGCCCTGCCACTCACAGCCTGCAAAGCGCGGTTCACTTTTTCCAGCCTGGTTATAACACCAGGATACAAAGCAGGCGCACCACTCTACGCGGCTGTCAAAGCCATACCAGCTCCAATAAGGATAGCCGCCCACATTGCCCACCTGACGCTTGGCCAGTTCCACCAGCTGAGGATTGCCGGGGCGGGTACCGTTAATGAACTGCACACCGGACAGATCTTCCGAGCCGCTGGTATCAGGGGAACCGCCGCCAAACAACAACGGCTTATTGCCCATGGTCTGTCGGTAGACCTGATACATTTCCATCTGCTCCGGGGTCAGAATCTCCGACGCCACCGCGGAAATGGGCTTGCTGGTGAGTTTCACATTCAAAATGTAATACTCATAGGGGACTTCTTCTGAGGTGGTCTCGCCGGTCTCCGGGTCGGTGGAGGTCTCCGTGCGGTAGCGGATCTCCACTTCCTCAGTAAGCGTCAGCTGATACTGTGCTGCAAACACACGCGCCAGCTCTGCCTGAGCGCTCTGCCGGGTGTAGCCTTGCAAAACGGCAGACAGAAATGCTGCCAGCTCATGAGGGTCATGACCGATCATACCAAGGTCATAGCGATACTCGTCATACCCTGGGTGGCTGCTTTCAATGTTGTCGATTTCCTCCTGCAACTGGACTTCTCTGGCTGCATAATCTGCCTCCACTGCCAGCATTTCCGGGTCATCCGACGGATAGGTGGTGCCGGAGAGAACGGAACCGATGCTCTGCGCCATCATGGAGCAGGAGGACATGGTATTCATCAGCATACAGGTAATGAGGAACAAAACCCCTGCCATCAGGAAACCCTTCTTGTGGCGCATGACGAATG
>OHMK01000497.1_pt1 | contig 17235 bp, 18 predicted proteins | sample 1569291 | NCBI WGS metagenome assembly OHMK01 (sample SAMEA3879517, study PRJEB24766) | human gut metagenome | biome: human-associated habitat; feature: feces | place: USA | collected 1985/1987 | reverse complement strand
CTGCGCCGTACACAGATGCCGGCGGTTCTGGTAGAAGTCGGATTTATCAACTCTGACACTGATAACCGGCTCTTTGATAATAACTTTGATGATATTGCGCTTGCGATTGCTGAGGGAATCCTTGATACATTAGAAGAAAGCGGAGAAATCAACAGTGAATCTTCTCTCCCTCACTATGCAGTGCAGACCGGGGCTTTCCGCAGTGAACGATATGCACGACGGCTCCTGAATGAATTAACCGAAATGAATTTTCCTGCTGTTTTGACAGAAGGGGATGGTTTATTCCGGGTAACGGTCGGAGAATATGATACGCTTGACGAAGCTGTAAAAATGGAACGCCGGTTGAAGCGCGCCGGATATCAGACAGTTATTGTAACTATTTAGTTGCAGGATTTAGATTCTGACTATTACATGTCCGTAAAAACATTTTCAAAAAACAGAGCGCACTCTTGATTTTTTCAATTGACGGTATTATAATAGCGTTAATTAGAAATCATACGGTCTTTCGCCGCATAAAGGAATGGAGGATTTACTACAATGGAGAAAAAAAACATTGACTGGGAAAATATCGGATTCGGATATATCCCTACAGATAAGCGTTTTGTAGCTAATTATAAAGATGGAGCATGGGATGAAGGTGGTCTCACAGAAGATCCTAACATCGTCATGAATGAATGTGCCGGAGTTCTTCAGTATGCACAGACAGTATTTGAAGGAATGAAGGCTTACACAACAGAGGATGGACACATTGTCACTTTCCGTCCGGACCTCAATGCGAAGCGTATGGTCGACTCAGCGAAACGTCTTGAGATGCCGCCTTTCCCGGAAGATAAATTCGTTGATGCTATTGTTCAGACAGTAAAGGCAAATGAAGCTTACGTTCCACCTTACGGAACAGGAGCAACACTTTATATCAGACCTTATATGTTCGGAATCAATCCCGTAATCGGTGTAAAACCGGCTACTGACTATCAGTTCCGTGTATTTGCCACTCCGGTTGGACCGTACTTCAAGGGCGGTGCAAAGCCAATCGTAATCCGTGTCAGTGATTATGACCGTGCAGCACCTCATGGAACAGGTCATATCAAGGCTGGATTGAACTACGCTATGAGCTTATATCCAATCGTAGATGCACATAATCAGGGCTTCGCTGAGAATATGTATCTGGATGCTGCAACACGTACAAAGGTAGAGGAGACAGGTGGAGCAAACTTCATCTTCGTTACAAAGGATGGCACATTGGTAACACCAAAGTCAGACAGTATCCTTCCTTCTATCACACGTCGTTCATTGATGGTAGTTGCGGAGAAGTACCTTGGCATGAAGGTGGAGCACAGAGAGGTTTACTTCGATGAGGTTAAGGATTTCGCAGAGTGTGGTCTGTGTGGTACAGCTGCAGTTATCTCTCCAGTTGGAAAGATTAACGACCACGGCAAGGAAATCTGCTTCCCAAGTGGAATGGAAGAGATGGGACCATATACAAAGAAGCTGTATGACGCTCTGACAGGTATCCAGATGGGACGTATCGAGGCACCAGAAGGCTGGATTAAGGTAATCAAATAATTTATGAATAAAAAAATATTAACCATCACAATTCCCTGCTATAATTCGCAGGACTATATGAAGAAGTGCGTGGATCACGCATTGCTTGGTGGCGAACTGGTAGAAATACTGATTGTGGATGATGGATCTACAGACGACACCGCGAAGATCGCAGATGCCTATGCGGAGAAATATCCGACGATCGTAAAGGCAATTCATAAAGAAAATGGTGGGCATGGCGATGCGGTGAATACCGGTATCGCTCATGCAACCGGAGTCTATTTCAAGGTCGTTGACAGTGATGACTGGCTTGATAAAGAAGCCTATAAGCAGGTGTTGAAGGTCTTGAAGAAGCTTGTGGAAGATGAGAAGGATTTAGATGTCCTGCTCTCCAACTATATCTATGATAAGGTGGAACGCCGGAAGAAGCGTGTCATGCGTTATCATGGTGCTTTGCCGGAGAAACGGATCATAAGCTGGGAAGACAGCCGGATTCGGTTCAACAAGTTTCAGTATGTATTGATGCATTCGGTGATTTACCGGACACAGCTGCTGAAGGACTGCGGACTGCAGCTTCCGAAGCATACATTTTATGTGGATAATCTCTATATCTTTGAACCGATGATCCATGTGAAGAAGCTGATGTACTTAAATGTCGACTTGTATCACTATTATATTGGCAGAGAAGGACAGTCGGTCAATGAAAAGACGATGATGAAGCGGATCGATCAGCAGATGCTTGTCAATCGGACGCTGATCCAGTTTTTCAGTGAGAACCGAAAAGAACTCCCTCCACAGATGTACCGTTTCCTGTTCCAGTACTTAGATATGATGATGTGTGTTGCATCGAGTATCTGTGTTGTATCGAAGGACAAGGAGCTGTATAAGAAGAAAAAAGAGCTGTGGAAGTATCTGAAGGATACGGATGCAGAATTATACAAGGAGCTTCGAACAACGTTGTTTGGAATCACATTCAATCTGCACGGACCAACGGGCAGATGGTTTGCAAGAACCGGATATCGTCTGTTCCAGAAGTTGTTTGGATTTAATTAGACAAATAAAAAAATTCCGAAGTTTGTTTATATCAGACTTCGGAATTTTTTATTTATCATTGTTTCTTTCTGCCCCAAGGGATTACATAGACAATCGGATAGAGGATTGCTGCCAGCGCAAATGCACCGATGACATCCCATACGGAATGCTGCTTCAAAAACATGGTAGATAAGATGATCAGGATGCCGATGATTGTTGCGATTACCTTGATCCATGTTTTATCTTTCATGCCCTTGCTCCTGTACAGGGCAACGAGACAACCAAGTGTGTTAAATACGTGCAGACTTGGGAATACGTTCGTGCTTGTGTCTGTCTTATACAGCATCTTGACGAGTTTTGCACACAGGTTATTGTTGTAGGAGATATCCTGCCGCAGATCCAGACCATTGTGCCAGATGGTGCAGATGATCAGGAAAATCGTCATGCCGCTGAACAGATACGCACAGCATTGATAATATTCTTTCTTGGAATAGAAAAATTCATAGCCGACAATCGCCGGGACGAACAAAAACCACATAAAATACGGAATAATAAAATATTCACAGAACGGAATCTTGTAGTCGATTGGCATCGATACAAGATGAAAATCCGTAGTTACTGTCTTTTCCAGCCACATAAACCATGGCATGTAGAAAACGATGTAGAGTAGTGTCCATATGTGGTTATATTTTCTGATGAATTTTCCTGCCTTCATAAGGGGGTGTGAAAACCTTTCTTTTTCTTTTGTGTCACAAATCTGTTTGCCGACAGGAGTTAGTATATCATGCTTCCTCAGAATGTGCAATCGCAGCGCCAACAAATCCTAAGAATAATGGATGAGCTTTGTTAGGACGACTCTTAAACTCTGGATGCGCCTGTGTTCCGATAAACCAAGGGTGATCTGGAAGCTCGATCATTTCTACGATATGACCATCTGGAGATAAACCAGACAGGAGCATGCCGTGATCGGTCAGAACCTTTCTATAATCGTTGTTTACCTCATAACGATGTCTGTGACGTTCGTTGATGTGGTCCGTACCATATAACTGGTATGCTTTTGAACTCTTATCAAGTACACAAGGATAAGAACCAAGTCTTAGTGTTCCGCCTAAGTCTGTGACACCATTCTGGTCAGGCATGATATGGATGACCTGATGGCTGGAACTAGGGTTGAACTCGGAGCTGTTCGCATCCGGATAGCCGACAACATTTCTTACGAATTCCACGATGGTAAGCTGCATACCAAGACATAAGCCAAGGTATGGAATCTTGTTCTCCCGTGCATAGGTAATTGCCTCGATCATACCCTCGATACCACGGTCGCCGAAACCACCTGGAACTAAGATACCGGATACATCTCCTAAGATCTCTGCAACATTTTCCTTTGTTACAAGTTCGGAATCTACCCACTTGATCTCAACATCCGCACGATGTGCGACACCGGCATGCTTCAGGGATTCTACAACAGAGATGTAAGCGTCGTGCAGGCTGACATATTTTCCAACTAAAGCGACACGTACCTTTTTTTGCGGATGCTTCCAGTTGTCCACCATGGTGATCCAGTCGTCAAGATCTGGCTTTGGACATGGGATATGGAGGCATTTGCAGGCCGCATCGGCAAGCTTCTCGTGCTCCATAGCAAGTACCACTTCATATAATACATCCACGTCCAGATTCTGGATGACACATTCGCTAGGAACGTTACAGAAGCTGGCAATCTTATCTTTAATTGCTTTGTCTAACGGAAGGTCGGAACGGCAAACCAAGATATCTGGCTGGATACCAAGTGACTGACAAGTTTTTACACTTGCCTGTGTCGGCTTTGTCTTCAGTTCGCCGGATGATTTTAAGTAAGGAATCAGTGTGACGTGGATCATGATGCAATTCTCATGTCCGACATCCAACTGAAACTGACGAATGGCTTCCATGTACGGCTGGCTCTCGATATCGCCGACAGTACCGCCAACTTCGATGATCGCAATCTCATCGTCTTTTGCATCTGGATTGCGATAGAAACGATCTTTGATTTCATTTGTAATATGAGGGATGATCTGAACCGTATGACCGCCGAAATCGCCACGGCGCTCCTTGTTCAGGATGCTCCAGTAAACCTTTCCTGTTGTCACGTTAGAACCCTTGTTCAGACTCTCATCGATAAAACGCTCGTAGTGTCCAAGATCCAGATCGGTTTCTGCACCGTCATCTGTTACAAATACTTCGCCATGCTGAATCGGATTCATGGTTCCTGGATCCATATTGACATATGGATCAAATTTCTGGCTGATCACTTTGTATCCGCGCGCTTTCAACAGACGTCCAAGTGATGCCGCGGTAATTCCTTTACCGAGACCGGATACAACGCCGCCAGTGACAAAAATGTACTTTACTGCCATAGCTCATTCCTCTTTCCGTTTGATTTTTATATTATCATTCTTTTTGCTTTAGAAAAATTCAAAAATCATTATAAACGAAAAGGAAAACGAAGTCAATTACAAATGGTTAGAATAAAACATAAGCTGAAAGACGCGGTTATCCTTTTTATTCTGCCGGAACAAATATTTGCCGGATTTTCCCATTTTGCGGTAGGATTTCACGTCTTGATACTTCGTTACAATGTTCAAAAACTGTTGTTTCTCCTCTGGCACATGGTAGATTCGTTCAAAGGATTTTGCCTGTCTGGAGATGTGACCGCCATTTGTACGGCTCTGCTTCAGGCGGCGGAAGAATTTGGAACAGCCGGAAGGGGCTGCTGCACCGAGCGCATTTCCCGCATGCTGACGGTACTTGTAGTGCGCTGCGCTGTCATAGCAGACTTCGCCGAAGCATGAAGCAACGAGATAGAGCCACCAATCGTGCATATAGATATCCTGAGGCATGCTGATCCGGATATAAGACATAAGTGCCTGGTTAAATACGATACTGGCACCGCGTGCGATGTTCTCAATCAATGCGTTCCGGAAATCTGGAACCAGCTCTTTGCCTGCGGTCTGCATAGACTCCGGAAGCAGGTTCAGTGCATCGTCCGTGTTCCAGGCATCACAACAGTAGAGAAGTGGTGTGGCAAATGTACGGATCTGGGAATCATTCTTCTTTTTCTTTGGGGATTTTGATTTGCGCATCTGTTCAAGCTTCTGGCAGGCGATGGAAAGCTTGTCTTCGTCCCACACATCGTCCTGATCGGAGAGGGCATAGAAATCCACATCCGGGTCAGATAATTCGAACAGACGAAAGAAAGAAGCGACCACGCCGCAGTTTTCGCCACATAGGTAACAAATGTTATCGTGGAGCGCGGCATAGGCGCGCAGGATATCCACGGTGCCATCGGAAGAACCGTCGTCGCGGACGAAGAGCTTCACGGCAACATTTTTCTGATTCAAGATACTGTCTAATTGTTGTTTCAAGTAAGTTTCGCCATTGTAAGTAGATAGCAGAACCTGAACTGTATACATAATAGTCTCCTTTTATAAATGCAATGTCGTAGACCGTTAATCGGTCAACTCTGTATAAATCGTAGTCATAAGGTTGTGCACAAGTGCAATATCAAAATATTTTTTGCAGTTCGCGTGGTTTTCCGTACCAAGTGCCTGTGCAAGTGCCGGATCATCGAGAATTTTATTGATTTTTGCTGCATATGCGTCTGCGTCCTTCGTTGGAAGCAGGTAATGCTTGCTGCGTGTATGTGGCTCTGAGGCAAGCAGATCGCGGTTCCCGCGGATATCCGAAGCGATGATTGGAAGTCCGGCAGCCATCGCCTGCATGACAGCGACGGATAATCCCTCCTGAAAGCTTGTAAATAAAAACAAATCCGCGCAGTGATACAGATCCAGCACATCCGTATGATAGCCCGCGAAAAATACACGGTCACCAACCTGCAGTTTCTGCGCTAGTTCCTTTAACGATGGTTCGAGAACGCCTTTGCCACAGATCGCAAGGATTGCATCATCACGGTTGGACTTGGCAAATGCGCGGATTGAAGTCTCTACGTTCTTACGTGGAATCAATTCCGCAACCGTCAGTATAATCTTCTTGTCGGATGGCAGAACGAATCGTCTGCATACATCCGCTTTATCAACACAGATGGAAGCAATCGTATCCGTATCCACGCCAACGCCTGGTACATAATGGACATTTGGGTGATGAAACCGTCGTTTCGCCGCCTGATAATCCTCCTGATTTAAGGTAATCAGACAATCTGTTACATGGGACAGCCATTTTTCAACATTGTAATAAAGCAGATAATTCTTGATACCCGCACCACGGAAGAAGTGAAAACCGTGGACAAAGTAGATTACTTTTGTGCCATCTTTACGGAATTTCTTCGCGGCAAGCCGACCGACGACACCGCCAAATGGTGTTTGTGTATGCACGATCTGGCAAGGGTGGTTCCGCATATAGCGTTTCAGAATCCGGATGGACTTAAACGCTTTCCCAAGCTCTGTGATCTTCCGCGGAATCGGCAGATCGATGATCTCGATATCCTGTGCAGCAAGCTCACTTGCGAACGCATGGATGCGTTCCACCGTGCTTGAATTTCCTTCTTGAAAATTCGCGGCAACGGAGATCGTGTAGCCCATATCCTGTAAGATGCGGATATTATCTTTATTAAAATGGTCGATCATTGATGCGGAATTCGCAATCAATAAGGCATGTTTTTCCATATACTAATGTCCTGTTTGTGTTCTTATAATCTCATTGTAGTCGTATGGGAAAATCCGTGATACAGATTTCCGTAATCAATATAAATTATACTACAAAATGTAATTCAATACAATTCAATACAATGCAAGACATCGGAATAATGTGCACAGTGTGCGTCGTGGAAATAATGTATAAAATAACTGCGAGCAATATAAAAAAATATGCTATACTTTTAGATTGGATCAAGAAATGAAATTACAATAGTTATGTTATACAAGGAGAAATACTATGAAATTTGCACATATTGCAGATGTTCATCTGGGGACGAGAAGAGAAACACCGTATCTGTATGACGGATTTTTAAATTTTATTGACTACATGGAACTGCATCCGGTGGATATGATCTTTATTACCGGAGATCTGTTTGATCATGTGCCAACGAAGGAAGATATCATGTTTGTTGATACGCAGCTGGCACGTCTGCCGAAGACCGATATCCTGTATGTCACGGGAGAGTGCGATTATCTTGCCAGGGACAGTGTTCTTTGGAACTATGAATTTGTATCACGGACGTATCTGCTCAATTGCGAGGATATTCATAACCATGTGCCGGATGGGGAGCGTGCGGAGCGCAATTCCTATGCGGAAGGTATCGCGGATAGTCTGCATTTTGCAAAATACAATGTCGATGTCTACGGAATCTGTCAGTACAGCCCACAGAATGAGAGAAATGATTTCGATGGCGTGTATGCCAGAAACCTCCGGGCAATCAACATTTTCCTTGGACATGGAGGTAGTACAAATGTCTGTCCATTTGAGGTTGAAGATTTCGGAGGGAAGCATTTTGGTTATATCGGTCTCGGACACAGACATCAGTATCTGGCATTTGAGAAGCAGCATATTATCCGGGAAGTTTGGAGCCGATCAATGAGGACGAAACCGGAGAACATGGGTTTATCTATGGATATATCGACAAGCAGTTGACGAGTGTGAAATTTGTTCCAATCGCGATGCGCAGATTCGAGGAGAAGAAGGAAGAAAAACCGGAGTTTGATTATGAGCTGTTGCAGGAATTAAACAGGGAGAACGCATTTGGTAAATGTCTGCAGACGTTTGACCAGAAGCAGACGGAGCAGGCACAGATGGCAAAGAAGAAATATGCGGACGGCATGTTGGCAAGCTTGCAGGAACTGACGGGAAAACAGGCATTATCCATATACACACCGACACAGGTTGCAGAGGCGTGGGCGGAGCAGCAGTCGCAGTTAAAGGCGGGACTGCAATCCTTGCAGCAGGAAATTGCTGCAAATGAGCAGGAACAGGCGGAACTCGAGGAAAAGCTTCTGGCGTGCCCGGATCAGACGGGGACGACGAATGTGCTGCATGAGGATATTGGAAAATTGCAGTTTGATCTGTCAAAATTAGAGTTTGAGGATCAGCAGGTGGACAAGAAATACAGCCGGAGACGGCTTGGGTTTGTCCTGTGGATTGATACGCCGCTTGCAATCGTATTGTCTCTGCTTGTCACGGTAGGCATGATCGATGTATTTTTTATGCAGGCATGGGAAGCGTGGTTCCGGTTGGTAACAAGTCTGATCGGATTTGAAATTGCATTTACGATTATAGGTTTTTGCGTGTATAATATGACAAAGATGCTGCGGAAGAAGTTGTTTGGCACGGAGATTCCTGTGGAGACACATGCGCGGCTGCAAAGTCAGATTCGTTTGTTGGAGAGTAAGATTCACGATCTGCAATTGGAAGAAAGTTCAAGATTTTTAGATCAGAAAAACTACGACGAGAACAGCCGGAGGATGAAAGAGGTACAGAAGCAGTACCAGCAGCTGTTGGAAAAATCAGAGGTGATCTTGTCTGTGCTGGATGTGAATGCTGACAAGATGGTGAAAGAATAAAAGTATAAACAGATATGGAATTACAAAAATTATACAGCAAGGTGCGGCAGGCGGTGGACGCTTACCAGATGATCGAGGATGGCGATAGGATTGCAATCGGTATCTCTGGAGGAAAGGACAGTCTGACACTCCTGTATGCACTGGCTGGAATGCGAAAATTTTATCCGAAGAAATATGACGTCGTAGCGATCACGGTTGACACTGGCGTAGGAAATATGGATTTTTCTAAGGTGAAAGAACTGTGCGAGTCGTTAAATGTTCCATATGAGATCATTCCGACGCAGATATTTCCGATCTTGATGGAGCGGCAGGAGAAGCGGATGTGTCCGCTCTGTGCGAAGATGCGGAAAGGCGCATTCAATGAAGCAGCACTTCGACTGGGATGTAATAAGATCGCATATGCGCATCATAAAGACGATGTCGTGGAGACATTTCTGATGTCACAGGTATTAGAAGGGCGGGTGCATACATTTTCGCCAGTGACGCATCTGGATGGTACAGAGCTTGATCTGATCCGACCGCTTGTGTATGTGACCGAGGCGGAGGTGCGTGGGTTTATGCGGCGGTATCAGCTTCCTGTGGTGAAGAATCAGTGCCCTGTGGATGGTGCGACGAAGCGGGAGGCAGCCAAGCAGATGTTAGCACATATGGAGGAAGAATTCCCGAAGGCGAAAAGCCGGATGTTCGCGGCAATCCAGCGCGATCATATTGATGGCTGGTAAAATTATGCCTGCTTCTATGGAAATTTGAATTGATTTTTCGGGGCATCTGTGCTATCATGTCAGATGTTGGATTGATTTCCAATTTTATCGGTGCGTGGCTCAGCTTGGTAGAGCGCTGCGTTCGGGACGCAGAGGTCGTGGGTTCGAATCCCGTCGCACCGATTTTTTTGTACCCTTTTTTAGTAGGAAAGGAGGATCCGGCATGAAATTATTACTTGCAGAAGATGAAGTGGATATGTCCGAGGCGTTGGTCGACATTCTCACCTATCACAAGTATACGGTGGATGCCGTGCTTGATGGGGAAGAAGCACTCGATTATGCAACGATTGGCGAGTACGATGGCATCATATTGGATATCATGATGCCGAAGATGAGTGGCCTGGAGGTGTTGCAGAAGCTGCGGAACCGCGGTGACCGGACCCCCGTGTTGCTGCTTACGGCAAAGGCAGAAGTTGAAGACCGGATTGCAGGGCTGGATATGGGAGCAGACGATTATCTACCGAAGCCATTTGCGATGGGCGAGCTGCTTGCGCGCATCCGGGCAATGCTCCGGCGCAAGGAAGAATTTACTCCGGAGATCGTGAAATGTGGAGACCTGTCGCTCATATATTCAGATGATGAATATAGCAGTTACAGCAACATCTTCGGCAATGCCAAGACAGATATTACAGACGAGGATAAAGACCGTCTGATCGCTTCGCTGAAGTCTCTGAATGAGAATTCAGACATTGAAGATGTGGTAAATATGGACGAGGTAATACGATACTTTGTTGTGCACAATTTCGTCTGCAACTTCGACAGCTATACCGGTTCGATGATCCATAATTATTATTTGTACGAGGAGGATGGACAGCTTTCGATGATTCCGTGGGATTATAATCTTGCATTTGGCGGATTCTCTGCGGGCAGCGGAGACGGTGATTCGGCAACATAGATGGTGAACTATCCGATTGATACGCCGGTTTCTGGTGGAACAGTAGATTCCCGTCCGATGCTTGCGTGGATCTTTGTAGATGAGAGCTATACGGAACTGTATCACACGTATTTTGATACGTTTATCTCCGAGTATTTTGAAAGCGGATATTTCGAGAATCTGATTGCATCTTATGTCGAGCAGGACCCGACGAAATTCTGTACCTATGAGGAGTTCGAGACAGGCGTGGATACGTTGAAATCGTTCTGTCTGCTCCGTGCAGAGAGCATCCGCGGACGGGAATCCATCTACAAGTGATGGGCAGCAGGAAGATGATTCCACACTCGTCGAAGCTTCATCCATTTCCCTTACGGATATGGGAAGCATGGGACATGGCGGCGGTACACCGGGCGATGGTGAGCGACCGGATATGTCGGATGAGAATGGCGGACAAATGCCGGGCGATGGTGAGCGGCCGGATATGCCGGATGGTGACGGCGGACAGATGCCGGAAAATGGTGACAGGCCGGATGGCAGTGTTGGAACACCGCCACGGATAGATCAATCTTAGAAGTCTCATCAATAATCAAACTTATAATAGAAAAGTTCAGGATGTAAATAAAAGTAACAATTTAAGTGAATCAACCGGAAAAACTGTGAATGAAAAGACCAGACGTTTCCGGTTGATTTTTTTAAGTTTCTATTGTATGTTTGACATAATTTGAAGGCAGAAATCTCATAATACAGAAGAAAGAGAGTGAAGCAATGAATATATTTGATGTTGTAGGCCCTGTGATGGTCGGACCGTCGAGTTCCCATACCGCGGGAGCTGTTAAAATAGGATATATCAGCCGGAAGCTGTTGGGCGAACAGCCGGTCTCCGCGCGGATTTTGTTATATGGAAGTTTTCTGACGACCGGAAAAGGACATGGTACGCGGAAGGCGCTTGTGGCTGGGTTGCTTGGGATGCAGCCGGACGATGCGCGGATTCCGCAGGCGCTTATGCTTGCCGAAGAACAGGGCATGCACATCGAATTCGGAGAGGCACAGTTAAAGGAAGCACACCCGAACACGGCGCAGCTTTTTCTGCAGGGACAGGATGGCAGAAGCCTGGAGATCATCGGGCAGTCGCTGGGTGGCTCCCGGATCAACATTGCCGAGATCGATGGAATCGAGACGAATTTCTCCAGTGATTATCCGACGCTTGTCGTACACAATCAGGATCAGCCGGGACACGTGGCGGAGGTGACGTCGATGCTTTCACACAAAGGTGTAAACATTGCGTACATGCAGTTGTACCGCTCCAGTCGTGGCGGAGAGGCGGTTATGGTCGTGGAATGCGATCAGGAGATTCCGAAGGAGGGCATTGACTGGCTGAAGAAGGTCGAGGGTGTGAAGAAGGTGACATACCTTAGTATAGGAGGCGATGCGAAGTGATAACGTATCATTCGATTCAGGATATATTGGAATTGTGCGAGAAAGAACAGATGGCGTTTGCGCAGGTGATCGAACATGCGGATATGGAAGAACGCGCCGTGACGCAGGAAGCTTCCTATGCGAAGATGCAGAGCATGTATGAGGCGATGCGTCATGCGGATGCAACCTACGATGCAAAGCTTACGTCAGCATCCGGATTGGTCGGTGGCGATGGTGAGAAACTTCGCGCATATAACGAGGCAGGGAAGAATCTCTGCGGTGACTTCTTAGGTCTGGTGATGGAGAAGGCAATCAAGATGGCAGAGGGAAATGCGTGCATGAGAAGGATCGTTGCGGCACCGACCGCAGGTTCGTGCGGCGTGATCCCGGCGGTGTTCCTGACGGCGCAGGAGAAGCTTGCATGCACAGAAGAACAGATGGTGGCGGCGATGTTCATTTCCGCAGGGGTAGGTGCCGTCATTGCGGAAAATGCTTCGATTGCCGGTGCGTCCGGCGGTTGTCAGGCAGAGATTGGTTCAGCATCTGCGATGGCAGCGGCAGGGTTATGCTTCCTGCAGGGAGGCACGAATGCGATGATCGCAAATGCGGCCGCACTGGCACTTAAAAATATGCTTGGACTTGCGTGTGATCCGGTCTGTGGACTCGTGGAAGTGCCATGTGTGAAACGGAATGTTGCCGGAGCTGTCAATGCAGTAAGTGCGGCACAGCTATCTTTGGCAGGGATTAAGAGTGCGATTCCGGTGGATGAAGTGATCGACGCAATGCGTAGAATCGGAAATGAAATGTCTCCGAATATAAAAGAAACGGGTCAGGGTGGACTTGCAACCACCCCGACCGCGATTCAAATAGGAAAGAGTTTATAATTGTGAAGAAATATTTATTATTTAAGGCTGTGTGACTGCATAATCCGAAAAGCTTGTAGTCGAATCTGTCTTATTTGTACATCCGCCAAGCAGGGCAGTTGCAAGCATCGTTACTGTTACAAGTGGTAAAATGGATTTTTTCTTCATAAAATCACGTCCTTTCAAATTCCTGTTGTTTTTGTTTTCAATACGAAGTATAGAGGACGAACCTTAAATCAACCTTAGAATTCTGAAATAGTAGGAAAATAATAATCAAATATGCGAAATAGTGTTTAGCCTTTTTCGGGAAATTAGAGATAAAAAATCAAGTGGTGACAATTTGACACCACTTGTGAAAAAACAACCATATTTAGTTTACTTCGCATCCTTCTTCCGCACTGCCAGTGCCGGAACGAGTCCGATCACGAAAGGTACGATCCAGGTGAATAACCGGTAGATTACAAGTGCGGCTGCCACGGCATCGCCGTCCGGAATGACACAGGCGAAGAACAACGCGAATACAAAGTAAAGCGTACCGACACCGGATGGTGCCAGCATGACACAGCCAACCATGTTGCAGACGGCAGTAAGTCCCAGACAGGTTGCAACTGTGACAGAATAACTTCCGGCAAAGAAAATTCCCGGAATTGCATACCAGCATGCGAATTTGAAGAAATCCAAACCGACGACAGTCAGAAACAATCGCTTATCTTTCCATACGATGCGCCCTTGTTCCTGCAGATAGTCGATGGAAACCTGCGCTTTATCCAACAGCGGATACAGGCGGCTCTTTTGTTTCACAAGCTTTCGAGCCAGCTTCATGATCAGATCGGAGAATTTCTTGGAAACCGTTAATATAAACAAAAACAGACAGATTAACGAAATCACAACTGCACCGGCAAACATATACCACGCGTATTTGCGGATGCCACTGTGCCCGCTCAGAATCAGAAGGAGAAATGACACAACGCCGAATAAACCAATCGTAATTTTCTGGAATGTATATTGTGCGAGGGACATGCCGGTTGCGGTACTCACGCGGATGCCATGCAGATTATAATAATAAAGCTGTGCGACTCCGGTTCCGCTTCCAAGTGTTGCAATCCGGAAAAATGTACACAGGTATGCACAGGTGATTCCCTGCCATACTGATAAACGATGGTCGCAGGTGTTCGTCATTTCGCTGATGATACAGCCTTCCGCGATGAAATACAGATTTCCGAGCAGCAGACACACAACCAGTTTCCATACAGGAGTTATCTGGATTTCTTCCAGTGCTTCCTGCATCAGATCCTGATTTTTATAGCATACAAAAGCAATCAGCGCAAAGATAACCAACCATTTTGCGATGCTTTTTAATACCATTTTCTGATTTTTATCTGACTGATTTGTATCGTCCATTTTGTTCCCCCATTATATGGAAATAAAAGATAATAGCGTTATTTTAGTATGTTTGTCCAATCTTTGCAAGATATATTCCTGTTTTCACATTTTTCTCACAAATACATACAATGAAGTATACAAAAAGAATGTAAGAGGTAACCAGTTTGGATTCTTATAGAAATTATGGCTGCGGCAGAGGCCGTGGCATGAATCCGCGCGGCGCAAATAGCTGCTATCCGTGTTCAGGTACCGGTCGTTGTGTGATGCCGGGCGATACGATGTGCCGGAAACCATCCACACCGGATTGTGGTTGTGGAGATAAACCATTCATGCCAGATTGTGGTTGTGGTAATCAATCATCCATGTCGGATTGCGGCTGCGGTGATAAACCATCCATGCCAGATTGCGGTTGCAAGGAAATGCCGATGAAATCAGATTGTGGGTGTGCATCCATTCCACGCAGAAATAACTGCAGATGCGGAGATCCAAATGAACATATGCGGCACATGCCGGTTGGCATGGGCTATGTTCCAATGCAAAAATGGGAGGAAATGTATGATCCTGCGACGGCATTGTGTCAGGGTACAGCCTTTCCTTCTCTAAATCTGATTTTCTGCGGGAAGAGGGGGTAACGGATCATGAAACCTATGTGTAAAGCAGAGCTTCGACAGTTTATCGATCAGGTTTCCTTTATGATCGATGATATTACCTTATTTTTAGATACACATCCGGACTGCCGGGAAGCAATAGATGCCTACAATCATTTCAAAATGATGCGGTGCGAAGCAGTATCTGACTATGTAAAGCAGTATGGTCCGCTCAACCGTTATGATGTGGATACGTGCGACGATTGGAATGCATGGATCGATGGTCCGTGGCCTTGGGAAGGAGCGTGTGGTTGTTAAATGTGGATTTATGAAAAGAGACTTCAATGTCCCGTGAACATCAAGGAGACAAATGCAAAGCTGGCACAGGCAATCATATCACAATATGGCGGTCCTGACGGGGAAATGGGCGCATCCATGCGTTATCTGTCCCAGCGATATGCTATGCCATACAAAGAGTGTCAGGCAACTCTGACGGATATCGGAACGGAAGAACTCGGACATCTGGAGATTGTTGCATCCATCATCTACCAGTTGACGAAGAATCTTTCTATGGAAGAAATCAAGGCTTCCGGCTTTGACAAATATTATATCGATCATACGATTGGTATCTGGCCGCAGGCAGCGGGAGGCATTCCGTTTAACGCATGCGAATTCCAGAGCAAGGGGGATACGATTACCGACCTGTACGAGGATCTGGCGGCTGAACAGAAGGCACGCAGTACCTACGACAACATCCTCCGATTATGTAAGGATTATCCGGATGTTTACGAGCCAATCAAATTCCTGCGTGCACGTGAAGTAGTGCATTTCCAGCGGTTTGGTGAAGCACTTCGCCTGGTGCAGGATAAATTGGATGAGAAAAATTTCTATGCATTCAATCCGGCGTTTGACCGCTCGGCTCCATGCGTGGATAAGAAGAAATGTAATTGTGAGAAATAAGGATTTCTTGGGGCTTAATCCAATATAAAAAGGGACTGCCGTGTAATGGGGATGGCAGTCCCTTGATTTCGGGGTACAGTGTGCTTTGAACTTTCACTCCTGCAGTGTATAAAATAACTTCGTCTCATCCACGATTCGGTATTCCCCGTCGGTATAATCGACAATCATCACATTACAGTTTTGCTGCAATCCACCCGACCAGAAATCCTTGATCTCGTGCTTCTTAATATAAGACATAATTCCTTTGTTGAGCGCACCGTGTGCGACGATCATCACACGTTCGCAGGAATTAGCGAGTGGTTCGATCTTATCCTGCATAAAATCTCCGGCACGTGCGATCAGGTGCGGAAGCGTCTCTGCGTCGTCTGCAGGCACATACAATTCCGGCTGCTTGAAGAAGTAGCGGAATGTAAGCGATTCGTCCTTGATCAGCTCCGAAAAATTCTGACCTTCAAAATGTCCGAACGATAATTCTCGCAGCCGGTCATCCGTTTCAATCTCGATGTCCCGTCCGTTGCGGATCAGACAAGCAGTTTCGTAAGCGCGTTTTAACGGACTGGAAAAAATCTTGTCAATCCGTGTATTCATCAATGCCTCGCCAGTCAGTCGTGCAACCTCGCGGCCTTTTTCACTTAATTCGATATCCTCACGTCCTTGCAGACGTTTTTCACGGTTCCATAAGGTTTCTCCGTGGCGTACTATATATAATTCCATGTTTATTCTCCGTTCTGTCCATAGGATCACCGTAAATGCATCTACATATATATTGCAATTACGAATGCCTGTGGTTATATATTCTCAATCTGCCAGTCAATTGGTTCCACACCATTCGCCTGCAAAAATTCATTCGCCTTGCTGAAATGCCTGCATCCGAAAAATCCCCGGTACGCAGACAGTGGGCTTGGATGCGGCGCTGTCAGGATCAGATGCTTTGGATTGGTCAGCATCGGTATCTTGCTCTGTGCCGGTCTTCCCCACAGCATGTATACAATCGGTCTGTCCTGTGCATTCACAGCCTGGATGATTGCATCCGTAAACTGTTCCCAGCCATGTCCCTGATGGGAGTTTGCCTGATGTGCACGCACAGTCAATACTGTATTTAACAAAAGCACGCCCTGATCTGCCCATTTTTTCAGATATCCATTATTCGGGATATAACAGCCGAGATCATCATGCAGTTCCTTATAGATATTCTGTAAGGAAGGTGGTATTTCTTTCTGCTCCGGTAATACGGAAAAAGATAATCCGTGCGCCTGATTTACATTATGA
>OHMK01000496.1_pt1 | contig 17247 bp, 14 predicted proteins | sample 1569291 | NCBI WGS metagenome assembly OHMK01 (sample SAMEA3879517, study PRJEB24766) | human gut metagenome | biome: human-associated habitat; feature: feces | place: USA | collected 1985/1987 | reverse complement strand
TATCCAATCTTAAAAATATGGACCTAATAGGCAAATGGTAGGCCGGTAATCGCATTAATAGACATTCATACAGGTTTTGATTCCGAAAAAAATAGACACTGCTAATCGTCAAGTCATTGATTTTGCCAATATAAAAGCAAAATAGAATTTCTATAAATTCACTTTGCATAATAGTATCTCATGGAGACTGAAACGGTCACAATATCATCATGAACCGTGTAGATAATACGATGTTCGGAATTGATGCGACGAGACCAATACCCGGTGAACTCATATCTCAGAAGTTCATCACTGTTTTTTAATTATTTATGTACATTTGCAAAAACTATTCAGAGATGGAACAAAAGAGTGAAATCGTATTATATCAACCAGAAGGTGCTGTAAGTCTGGAAGTCCGCTTAGAAAATGAGACCGTATGGTTAAACAGGCAACAAATTGCTGAACTATTCGACCGAGACATAAAAACAATTGGCAAACATATTAACAATGCTTTAAAAGAAGAATTAGATGATTCAACTGTCGCAAAATTTGCGACAGTTCAAACTGAAGGAAACAGAAAAATACAAAGATCTATTGAATACTATAATTTGGATATGATTATTTCCGTGGGATATCGTGTGAAATCTCAAAATGGTGTTATCTTTCGAAAATGGGCCACTTCTATATTAAAAGACTACATGATGAAGGGATATGCAATAAATGAGAAAAGGATTGAAGTATTAAACAAGACTGTTTCCATTCAATCTAGGATGCTTGCTTCTACTTTAGGTATTGAAGAAAAAGAAGTATTGAACGTGGTTGAAGCATATTCAAATGCATTGTCATTACTAGATGATTATGATCATGGATGTATTTCAAAACCTAAAGGTAAGGATTCAATTTATCGATTGACTTATGAAGAGTGCAGAACTCTTATTGATTCTATGAAATATAGTGGATTTTCTGATGTATTTGGTGTTGAAAAAGAACCAGGCAAATTGAATGGAATTATTGCAGCTGTATATCATTCTTAATCTTCCATCTGATTAGAGAGAATCTTCATCATCCTCTTCCTCAAAACCTTCTGATGCATTTGCTATCAGTGCCTTCCCTATTTCCAATTGTAGGTATTTCGGAAGACGAAGCAGTTTTGCCATAAGATGGCTATAAGTGAACTCTACTTTAGTGTCGAGTATTGGTTCTTCTTCTATGCTCGTATCAATTTTCTTAACAGCATCAGCATCTTTAATAAAGTCGGAAAAGTCTGGCTTCTCCATCCAATTTTCTATCATACCGTCATGTTTGATTCTTAAACGGATATAATCCCCACAATCATCCGCCTCCGGAATTAAGCCATTAGGTACATAATCGGTAATTTTACATATTACCTTTTTATCTTTATCAAGCAAGAAATAGGTTCCGCTATCACATACCTTAGCTTGAAGATATAAAGTTCCATATTCTGGTTTCCAATCAAGAAGTTTATGAACTTTCAAGTCAATTATGCCAGACCACATCCCTTTAGAAACCAAAGGATACTTGTTTTCATATAGCTCACCAAGCCAATCATCTGTATAGCTACACATTTCCTCATTGTATGGGAAGTATATCACCAGATAGTGAGCCACCTCATTCAAATTCTGTTCTTCAATTCCAACTAATATCTGTTTTGCCATAATCAAAATTTTTAAATAGTAGTCAACAGACTCACATCAACATCAGGAATGATAACGTCCGCAAGCCTGTCTTCGACAAGGAATCCCATATACAACGGAATGGTGAGTATATCTCCCTCACGTCCTACATTATATTGCCCCAACTTGATTGCATTCTTGACATGATACACATCCTTATTTTTAAGAATGGTAGCCATACTTTTTGCCTTACCGGTCTTAGCCTTGACTTCAAGGATGACGCATTCGCCTTTGAACCTTACCAAGAAGTCCAGTTCAAGCCCACTGTCCTTATGGAAATAGTATAGCTTCTGTCCGGACTTACACAGGAAATCCGCCATGAGGTTCTCAAAGATAGCTCCCTTATATCCAAGAAGATTCCCCTTCAATATATCAGCCTGAGTGCCATAGTCGAGCATTGCTACAAGGACACCTATGTCAGTAGTGTACACTTTGAAACAATCTTTGATGGAATTGCCCTCCAACGGCAGTTCCGTAATCTGCGTGTTATAGCACCTACGGACTATTCCGGCATCCTCCAACCATTGAATGCTACCGATGTATTGAGAAGACCTTCCTCCCTTTTTGACTATGGAATATTGGAATTTCTTATTCTCCTTGGCTAATTGCTTCGGAATGGATTCAAAACATTCACGGATATTAGATTTGTCCGCATCATCTGCATATTTAACCATATCCTCTTCGTATCCGGCAATAAGATTACGCTGCTTCTTATATATGAGTTCGATATTCTTGGTTTCAAGGAAGCAATTCACCACTTCCGGCAGCCCTCCTACAATAACATATCTGTATAGCAGCTCCATCATTGCCTTGTGAATCCCATCGGGAACAGCCTTTTCGTTCTCAAAACATGATTTGACAGAATCGATAACAGCCTCACCGATTCCGTTTGCCCATAGAAATTCCTCAAAATCCAATGGGTACATATCAATTACGGTTTCATATCCGACAGGAACAGAATCTTGCCCGACATCCTCTTTCTTTTTCTTGCTTTGACCATAGCCTTTCACTCCTAAAAGAGAACCTGTGGCAATAACATCAAAACGTCCGTCTATATAAAATGACTTCAAGGCTGTCCTTGCTTCCTTACATTCCTGAATCTCGTCAAGGATAATGCAGGTTTTCCCTTCAATGAACCGACTGCCTTGAATCAAAGCAGAGAGGTTGAGAATGATGGTATCGACATCTATATTGCCAGTAAAGGCAGACTTCTTGTCAGGTTCAAGAATGAAGTTCATATAGACCACACTTTCATAATTCTCCCTTGCGAATTTCTGGACAATATATGCCTTCCCGCACTGGCGAATACCTTTTATCACAAGGGGCTTTCTGCCCTCGGCCTCTTTCCAATTAGCTAAATATGTTTCTATTTTCCTTTTAAGCATAACGCAATCTTATTCTTTCCGCTACAAAATTACACTTTTTCGAGCGAATAAACCAAGGTTAAATACATTTTTTCAAGCGAATAAATCGAATTTAGTTACACTTTTTCCAACGAATCATCCCTATTACACAACATTTTTTCAAGCGAATCACAGCATAAATTATCGAAACCAACTTTACTTTATCTCCGTATTCATATATACGTTCATTAAAGTAAAGCTAACAAAGGGGAGAAAAAGAGATAGCTTCGCCCAAACCAAGCCGAACCAGACCTATAGACTTTCTCTTTTGGCTGCAAAATATGAGCAATCTAAGTATGAAGATTGAGCAAAATACAACTCCAAGCAAAGCAATACTCACCTCCTACCAGGTCACAAGAAAACAACCCGGAAATCTGTGAATCTGTCTTCCATTTTGCAGCCTGAACCGGCGAAATAATCCCCGATATACCTTATCTTTGCGAAGCGGAGGTTTCGAGGCGAAAGAGAGCGATTTTCCCCATTTTCCCTCTGTTTTGAGACTGGCAACGAAGAAAAGTGTTAAATCTTCGATTTTTGACGAAAAAACAAGTAATTTTTTGAGCAGTCTATCTTTTAAGCCATAAACTACTGATAATCAATTAGCATAATATGCTGCATCGGTAAGTAGCTGATTATCAACAATATTACAACATATCGCTAACTGTCTGAAAGCCACCGTTTTGGTGGCTTTTTTCATTTTAACACTTTCCATTTGAAACTTGTTACAACCAGTTTTTAAGGGTAAATTTGGCTCAAATATCGTTCCTATCCCTAAATTTTGCGACCAAATGGCAATCGGAAAATGACATATATGGCACCTTATGCAAAAACTGCAAAAGTGATAAATGTGCGCCCGTTGACATGTTGGACACCTCGTGAAAATTCCTGCAAATACCTGAAAATTGCTGCAAAGGAAATGGACGATTTTAACATGCCAAAAAAATGAAGATATTAAAGAAATGTTTAACATGTGGAGCAGAGTTTATTGCATCCAAGATGTCAAATAAATACTGCTGTAGAGAGTGCGAACGTGACGCATCTCGCAAACGTGAAGCAAAACGTAAAAAAAGTGTCCGGGAAAGTGAAAAAGAAGCAGCTCTTGATAAAGAAAGAGATGCAGTTGCTTCACGACCATTTTTGACACCCTCAGATGTTGCCTTATTACTTGATATGAGTGTTAGCACTGTTTATAGATGTTTCTACTCCGGAATCATCAAGGCAGTGAGAATACGTAGAAAAACCCTTGTCCGTCGTGAGGATCTTGACAAATACTTTGAGGATGCAGGACCTTATAGAAAAAGAAGTTACAAGCGTAAGCAAGAACAAGAATACTATACCCTACAAGAGATTATGGATAAGTATAAAATTGGACGTAAAGCTGTATGGGGGCGTTGTGACAGATTAGGCATCCCTAAAGTTTACGAAGGGCGTAATACTTTCTACAGTAAAAAGCTTATTGACGCAAATTTCTCTGAGCTTCTTGATGTCATCGACATTGATAAACTATTACACATTGAGTCAAATCATGGAAATGTACAATATGACTCAGGGTGCGGCTCTTTGTTTTGTAAAATACCATGCGGTTCCCAGGGTAAAGAGAAATGGCAGGTCTTATTATTCTAAGGTTCATATAGATTGTATAAAACACAAGACCGATGAAATTGATCCTGACTGGTACTCTTATGAAGAAGCTATGCAAAAGTATGGCATAACTAAAGATCAGGTAAGTTATACTCTAAAGACCTATAGCATTAAGACTGAAAAGCGTGGAAAATTCACCATGATTTATCGGACGGATTTTGATAATATCATGCATCAACGTCTTCAAAATTCAACTCCACTAATAAAGTCAAATGGTGAAGAAAAGGTTGTTTTCACGGCAAAGCAACAGGAAAAAATCTGTCCAGCAACTCCTGAAGGATACTATTCTACTGATGAGGTAGCAGAGATGTTTAAAATATCAATAAAGCATGCTGGAGTTATAACAAGAGAGAACAACATACCTAAGATAGCACTGAAAGGATTTAATTTCTATGAGAAGGGATCCATTGACCTGTTATACAACAAAAAGAATAAGTATGCAGAAATCACAGACTGGATAACGCCAGAGGAAATGCGTACAACATATAAAATGACAGCAGATGGTGTACGCTCTTTTATTCATAGACATAAGATTCCAGCAAAGGTTGAGTATGGTAGTACCTATTATTCCAAACAACACATAGAGGAAATAAAGAATGGATATTTTGTTGGTAGAGACAGGTATTATTCCGTAGAAGAATGGTAAAGCATGTCCCAATACATCCCCAAGTAAACCACGGGGATTAAGCATGGCAGATGGGATTTTTTCATTGCACAAGACAAAAAAGGCGGCCCCACCTGCCGCCTGTAGATTGATAAAGAGAGAATTCCATCCTACGCAAGATGATCAAAGCCATATGGATCCAGCTTCCACATCCCCCGCCTGGTAGGTATAGGAAATGAACTCCTCAAGCGCCTCCTTCCATGTAAGACTGAAGGTTTTCATGATGGAGTGTAGCGTGCGGTTGCTGTCTTCATCCAGGCTATCCTCCCCGATCAGGTTCACATCTGCCTCCGGGTCCACATCAACAAACTCCTCGCGGCTCCAAAACACCACTACCGGGATGCTCAGGTTAATATCCCATGTTCCACGCTGGATCAATACCCCGGAGGGCTTGTAGAACGGGTCAAAGCCGTTTGTCTGCGGGTTCTTTTTAGAATTGTAGCCGTGATACAGGCGGAGTTTCAGGTCAAACTCCTTGCGGTCCTTCAGGAACCGGATAACTCCTTTTAATCCTACCGGGTTAGTGCTTCCCGTAATTTCCGCCTCGTTGTCATGTTTGGTCTTGTCCCAGGGCGTGGTATCCACATAGAGATAATCCACCAGTGCCTCCGGATCATTGTCGTCAGCTTCCGGTTTCCCGTCAAAGGTAGGTCTCACGTTCTCCGGGGTGAAGAAATGCTGGTGGATATTCTCCTGCCCGTTCTCCACGAACTGGCCGTTCATCAACTCTCCTTTGGAATTGTAGTAATAGATAAACATCAGGTAAACCGGGGCCGGGGTAAAGTTGTTTCCATTTTTATATTCGCCGTTTTTCTGAACGTAAAACTTGCCCTGGCTTCCTTCAGCAAGGGTCCATCCACTGCCGGTCTTCAGTTCATAAGTGATCTCCTGGACACGTTTCATATACCTGGCCGGGGATTCCGGATTTTGGTGGGAACCTCCGGCCTTCTGTATCTCGTTCCAGTCAGCGTGCAGGTGGCATTCAACGAGGCGGACGGTCATTTTTGCCGGGTCCTCATGCAGTTTGTTCTTCGTCTCGTCTTCTGGTATTACAGGATCCTTGCTGCAAGAGTTCAGTGACAGGACAAGGGACACTCCTACCAGAAGTGCCCACACGGTTTTACATGCAATTGTTCTCATTTTTCTTTTTATTTATTAGTGTTGATTATAGTTGTTATAAATTAAAAAATCCAGTTTACACCGCAACGCACATCACGTCCCATATCATGCGCATAGTAACGCGAGCGGTTGGTGTATTCCTTGTACTCACGATTCAGGAGGTTGTCTGCCGACAGCATGAACCGGACCTGGTGTCCCCGTTTCACGGGAAGTTCAAGAGCAGCGTCGAACCCGAGGAGATGGTACGCCGGGGGAGTATACGGGATAAGATCCGTGTCCGGATCAAACCGCCTCTGTTTTGCGGTGAAACGGTGCCTGATGTTCAGACGCAGCCTGAGATGCGATTTCGTCTCGTGTATCCACGCAAGTTCATGGCTGAAACGGAAGGAGGGAATATAAGGAAGATAATTACCCTTTGTCCGTTCGTTTGCCCGTATAAAGGAGACGACGGCATGGTAGTCCCATGAACCGCCCGGAGTGAAACGCAGGTCAAAGTCCATACCGCGGAAGAAAGCCGGGGTCTGCCTGTACTGGAAGACCGGGTATGCTCCCGAAATCACGGTGACTGTCTCTTTCTCCGGCCCGTCATAGATATAGCCGTCCACCCATTGCAGGTAACCGTCCAGACAGACGCTGAACATCCCGTCGCCGTAACGGAGGGAAGATATCCATTTGTAGCTTCTTTCCGAGTGCATCGCAGAGTCTCCCCTGACAAACATCCCAGACCCGAGCTCGTTCCCGTTGCTGTACAGTTCATACACGTGAGGGGCACGCCAAGCCAGACCGAAGTTGGAGGTGAGCCTCCAGCGTCTGGAAAGTTGATAGTGTCCTCCCAGGCTGTAGGACACGTTGTTAAACTTTCTTGTCCCGCCATAGGGGCTTCCCGTCCAGTCATAACCACTGGCACGGGTTTCCTGCATATCCAGGCGGAGGCCTGCTTCAACGCCTCCCCTGGCCAGGTGATATTTCCCGATTCCGTATATCCCTGCCTGTGTCTCCGTGTAGTTCGGGATAACGGGCACAAATCCGGTACCCGCGCGGCTGTGGTTCTCGATGAACATGACCTGACCTCCCGCCTCGACTTGCCAGGAGCGGTAATCCCGCTTCCAACGCAGAAGATGCTGGAATGAATTCAGGTGCAGGGAAACCGCCGGAATGTTAGAATCCAGCCGCCGGACACGGTTTTCCTGCCTATCGTCCTTCTGCCAGGTACTTTGCCAGTGAATACTTCCCCCCTTCTTCATGCCGAGCCGCATCCTGCCGAATGTGATCTGATGGGTGACCTCCTGGCAGGGAGCCCTGATACCACGGGAGAAGGGATCCGTGTGCAGGGGGCGACCAAGCCGGATACGTTCCGCCAGCAGGTCCTCGCTACCCATCTGGGCGCTGAGCATCACCCCTGTCCGGCTGTAGAAGCGGCTGTAGAAACCTTCCACTCTCAGACGTCCGCGGTCATAGCCCAGAGAGGTGGAAGCGTGATACTCTCTGGTTCCCGTGTTGTTCAGAAGATAGTGCGCAGTGGAACGGTCCCCGGAATTTGACCAGGTTCCCTGCAGACGCCAGGCGAAATCACCGGGAAAAGCACCTTCGAGCTGTCCGGTAGCCACGTAGCGACGCCCGTTACTTCCGTAAAGTGCGGAGATTCCCCCTTGAAGGGAGCGTTTTCTGAAAGGAAGCGGAGACTGCTCCATGACGATAATCCCTCCAAGGGCATCCGAACCGTATCTTACCGCATCGGAGCCCTTGATTACCGAAACAGAGGAGCTGCCGTTCATGTCCACTTCGGGAGTGTGGTCGGCCCCCCATTGCTGCCCGGTCTGGCGGGCACCGTTATGGATAATCAGTATCCGGTTCCCGTACATTCCTTGGATAACGGGTTTGGATACAGTGGTTCCCGTGCTGATGGAACTTACCCCGCTGACACGTTCGAGCAGGGTGGCAAGCGAGGTTCCCAGCGCGTTCCTGATCTCGGGAGATGAAAGGCGCCGGCTCACCACGTTGGGTGACGCCCCGGCACGTTCACCGGTCACGACCACTTCCCCGAGTTTTTGTATGTCCGGGGAGAGACATACGGTATGTATGCTGCTTTCTTTGAATACCTCGTTCAAAGGCACACGCCGGGAACCGTAACCCAGGCACTGCACGAGGACCGTATCCATGAAACACGTTCCATGACCGAAAACAATCATTCCACGGGGGGAGCTGACAAGTAACCGTTCCCTGGTCAGGATATAGGCCCCTTCAATGGGAAGCCCGCTTTCCTGGTCAATGACCAGCAGAGTATCGCGTGTACCCGTCGATTGCCGGTCAGCCTGTACCCGTGCTTCCATGGGAGAAGGGAGGGTACATAGGCAGACAACAAGCAGGCACACATACTGGAGATATGCATGAAATGTCATACTTGAAAAAATATAAACGGGTTATAATCTGTTAAGACAGGACATGAAAAGCCCCTGCACGCAATCACAGTGATGGCATGCGAATCCCTCAAGGGAGTTATGACAAACACACAGGGGGTGCACGGAGGAAATGCGGGAAAAGAATGACGATGACATCTGTTTCCCCGGAGATAAGATACCTTACAGGCCTGCCAGTCGGAATATAATCGTATATAAAAATCCCTGCCTCGACAAACGGGGAGAGCGTAAAGAGACAGATGGTACAATTTTCAGGAGAATCGTGACGGGAGTGTCCCTGTTCGTTATGGGATACGCACGAATGTTCCCCGTGAACATGAAAAGCTTTCACGAGGAAAAAGGGCATCAATGTCAGCAACAACACACATGCTATGACAGCCCGCTGTCTCTGTCTTTTTTTCGTACGATCCATTAGTTTGCAAAATTAACGGTTTTAATCATCACTCGCAATACCTACAAATAATGATTTGCAAGCATAAACACCATGTATATTTGTTACGGATACCAGACAGACCGTTTTATTCCTCCAACCAGTCGTCCGAGAGCCCGAAACTCCTGTCACGAAACAATTCAGCCAGACCTGAGATTTGTTTGAAACGGAGTAACTCGTTCTTGTCCATGCCTATGTTGCGCATGATCCAGCTGTCGGACATACCCGATTTTGACAGTTCCGCCACAATACCTGTCATAAGTTCCAGCGAGTGCATTCCCCTGGCCCTGTTATGACGGATAGTCGAGGCCATCCTGTTCGAGATGTCTTTGTTTATGACCGTTACAGGCAGCAATCCGTTCTCGCGCTTGTAAATCCTGACGGATGTTTTCATAACCAGATAGCGGTGGTAACCGTCAACCAGCTCGTAGATATCCTCTTCTTCCCGGTAATAACACACGAGGGGCATCGTGTAACCGTCTTCCCAGATGGACAGTTCCAACAGCTTCATCTCCGGGGGAGCAACGACATTCGGGTTATAGCTGTTGGCCACGATTTTCTCGACTGGCACGGCCTTGACGTTATACGCCGGACTTTTAAAACTTGACATGACAATCACAATTTATATCTTTTCAAAACTCTCTCTTTCATCTCCCTCTCCCGTTTGGTCTGCGTGAAACCCATATACTTGCAGGTATGATCGTTTTTCAGGATGCAGACGCACATTCGTTTGTAAGTGGGTATTTCACGAAATTCAGGGATATCTATCTCGTCTATATACTCCATGCGGACGGGCCTCTTGTCAGTCCGGTATGTCGTGCATTCTTCCACCGTGAACGGTACACCGGCCGCACGCAGCTTCCCGATCGTTTCCTCTCCCAGGCAGCCTCCTTTTTCTCTCCAGAATTTCTGGCTCACCCTCAGTTTCTCCAGGTAGTTCTCCCTTATCGCCCGGGGAAGCGTGTCAAGGAGGAAGTACATGTACTCTTTCCACGTGAACCCGTCCGGACAACTGATGGAGCGCCAGCCCATCGCAACCGTGTTCCCGTACATTCCGGCGAAACTGACGCCGTTGACCCGGCTGACCATGCGTCCCCAGGTATCCGGATCAATAACTTTATAAAGATGTAGGGTCGAAACGGCCTGTGAGATAAACGGGCTGGCCACCCTCTGGCGGGACAAGGGAATCCCGGCCTGGTAATACAAGTCATACAAACGGTTATAATCCCAACCATACCGGGCATACCCCGTCCACACGTCCGTTGTCTTCCAGTCGTATATCGGGTAGGCGTTATAAGTGTAATATCCTACACGGTGAGTCCACTTGTAGTTGGCCAGCTTACGGTAATTCTTGTCGGAATGAATCGCCCGCCACCGGTTGAAGCTCTCCTGCGTGCGGATCCCCACGAGGCAGCAAACACGCTTGCATCCCTTCTTACGACGTATCCAGGAAGGGAAAAGAGACTGGAAGTCGTAATCCCACAGGCTGTCGTTCCAGAAATCAAAATCTTTCACGGTAAGAGCGGTGCCCGGCATCTGGCGAACCCAGATATTCTGGTACCCCTCTTGCCAGGGACGCCAGTACTGCTGGTACATGGAAGTACATGTGGGTACCTTGAAGGGGACACAACAGTGGAACACTTCAAGGATATCCCGGTTGTTGGAAAACATCCTTTCCACGTACTCCGTGCTCTGGCGGTACTGCACCTCGTAATCCATGTGGAACACACCCAGTTTTCTACCGGGTGCATGCATGCGGATATAATCCATGCACAAATGGAGAAGGATACCGCTATCCTTGCCACCGGAAAAAGAGACATACACGTAATCAAAATAGTCAAAGATGATCTTCAATCTCCGGTTGGCGGCCTCGTGGACATCCATCCGGCGCATCATGCCCCACCTCCTTCATGATAACGCATCTTGACATACTTCTTCCACTCGACACAGGGGATAAAATTCTTCATTGAAAAGTCTTCCACGTGACGTTCGTGTACAACGGCCACAAGGGAACCATCAGAAGAAAAATCATGGATAATACGGTCCAATAACACCTCTATTACAGAGGAGTTATCCCCGCTAATATAGTAGTTATCTATGCAATTGTTTGTCAAGGTCATTTTCACGGGCATGAATCCCAACACCCTTTGCTCATCCATGGCAATGTACCAGACATGGTTACGCGTCGTTTTGAAAGGGTAATTATTATTTTGCCGCAATACGGCCGGGTTCATTACCAAAGGCGCGACAAGGTCAAAAAGCCGACCGTCCAATCCTTGTAACTTCAGAATGTTCATGATTCCAATCCGTTATTACTAAAAATCGAATGTGTACCTATTATGCGTTTGTCCATGATTTCCGGCATTATCATGCCGCAAGCACGTTACAAATGACTATCCGCAAACATGGATATCAATGGGGACGGGAATGATACCTCCTGAGTTTCCAAAAGGGAGAAAAACATAAGAATGAACAATAATGCCACGGGAACGATCTCCACACCCCATTCCCCTATCAGCTCAAAAGTCACGTGCAGGTCACATACCCTTCTTTCCGAAAACATATGACCGGAAAGGCAGGAGCAGAGAACACGGAAAAAACAATTCAAAATTTAGTACATGATATTAAAAAATTATACATTGAAAATCAGAGGAGCGACCCGCCAATCAACTGGTGATTGGCGGGTGCCCTCTGGCTTAAAATAAAAAATCACCTTACCAGATTCGGGTTTTTCTGGGAATCCATATCAGGATATGGAAGATACATCAGATTGTCACTCCATGTCCTGTTCGTATATTCTACAGACTCCTTTACCAGGATCCCGTCGGCGACTTCAACAGCCGTGTTCTCCGCTCTTTCCTTAAAGGTGTCTTTCAGTCTGTTCATACGGAACTGGTCCGCACGGCGTGTGACAAGGGCCACCCAGTAGCCTGCCACCTCCCAACCATGCTCCTTATAAGCCGCTTCGGCAAGGTCATCTGCAGAAAGTCCGGTGAGCGGTTCCAGTCCGGCACGCTCGCGGACATCATTCAGACACTTGAATGCCAACTCGTCCGTCTGCCCCGTCCTGGCCTTGGCTTCCGCATACCACAACAAAACCTCCGAATAACGAATGATTCTATGCCGATGGTCATTACACATGTTCTGACTGGCCGGTTTTGTATAATCATACGGGGCACTGGTATTCACTTTTGACGCAGGATCCCAGTTGACGGAGAATATACTGAACATGGGGTGATGTTCCGGAACGACAGGGGTACCGTCCTCCTTCAACTCCCACCAGTCAACCAACGTTCCGTCTTTCAGACGAATCTTGGGATCATAAGTCGCATCTTTTCTCGGACCGTCAGGAAACTCCTTCCAGAAACGAATTTCACCCCAGGCGTCTCCCCAGCCGCCCAGCGATTCAAACTGGTTACATGAAGTAAGCTCCGAATCCTGTGCCCAATCCACGAACGGTGAATAGTTTATGCCGAGCACCGTCTCATTATTATAGTTATTGCTCATAGCATACACATCTTTGTAATCCTTATCGAGCTTATACTCGTATTCACCTCTGTTCACACCCTCAATGACCTCCTTCGCCTTTTCAGCAGCCTTTGCGTAATATTCCGTTTTGTTCATCGGCCAGCCGGCCATAGCCATATACACTGCTGCCAAAGTAGATTTGGCTGCCTGCCGGGTTACATACACATTCACTCCGTTCAGAAAGCGGGGGCTGCCACTGTAACCCGTAGGCAATACGGCCTCAGCTTCGGTCAGGTCCTGCACAATATGACCATACACTTCTTCCACGGGGGATAGAGGTTTGGTATAATCATCGTTGACATTGTCCAGATTCATCGGCAGCGGTCCCCAAAGTCGCACCAGGGTAAAATAAGCGTATGCCCTCCAGAATTTAGCCTGCCCGAGGGCGATATTTATCTCATCTTGAGTGGTAGGTGTTTTAGAAGCCCCCTGTATGATCAAATTGGCAGCCTTTACAATGGCATAATGCATGTTCCACGCATCTTTGACACCCTTGTTGTTGTTTGCTGCGGCAAACTTGTCCATTTCTGCGGCAGGCTGTTTGTTGCTCCCCGGATTGGTCGTTATATCATCCCCCTGCCACTGGGGCAGCTGCATGTTCGTATATACCTGTGAAAGATTGACTTTCTGGTAAAGGGCATATATGCTCATGTTCAATTCATCCTGGGTAGAGAAGAAGTTTTCCGGAGTGAGTTTTCCCCTGGGATCTTCCGTTAAGAAATCACTGCACGACATCAGTGAAAATGACAGGGCAACCATAGTGCCTGCTATTATTTTTATTTTCATAAGTTCTTCTATTTTAGATTTAAAAATTCATCCGGAGACCGAATGTGAATGTTCTTGGGGAAGGATAGGCTCCCATGTCAATACCCGCGTCAACGTCAACGCTGCTGTTCGAGAAGGTAGTACCGGCCGGATCCATCCCCTTGTACCCGGTTATTGTAAAAAGGTTCTGACAGCTGAAAGTAAGCCGCAAATCAGCGAATCCCGTTGTCTTTTTGGGGAAAGTGTATGAAAGACTGATATTCTCCAGACGAAGGAAGTCCGCGTTCTCCAGCCATTTGGTTGAAACCGGCTGCAGATTATTTCCACCTTCGGTCAGGCTCGGGTATGTTGCCGAAGAGCCAATCTTGTCGAATCCCTTCAGATAGGCGTCTGCCAGAGTTACAAAGCGGGAATTCCCTTCGGCCGAAGCCATCGTATATCTTACAAGATTCAAACGTTTGGCTCCGAAAGATCCGTTGAAGAACAGGTTCAGATCCCAGTTTTTATAAGACAGGGAGTTATTCCATCCCAGGGTGAAATCGGGATTGGCCTTGCCGATGACCTTGCGGTCGCCACCGTCTATCATCTGATTTCCATCTACATCCGTGTAAGTGTCATGTCCCTTTTCATCCAAGCCGGTCCATTCATATCCCCAAAAAGTACCGATGGCCTCACCCGGCTTGATAATGGTGGCATAATCAACCATACCGGCAGCCGGACTGGAGCCGTTGATGAAATCATTCTCACCACCGGAAAGGCGTTCCACGCGGTTCTTCAAATAAGTACCGTTCAAGGTGGAGGTCCATTGGAACCGGTCATTCTGCATAATCCGGGCGGTCACGCTCAAATCAATACCACGATTACTGATTTCGCCGTCATTCACCCAAAAAGAGTTACCGCCGACATATCCGGGGATACTTCTTTTAAGCAACGCATCTGTAGTACGCTTATAGAAATAGTCCACACTGAAATTCAGCCGCCTGTCGAACAGGGAGAACTCCAGACCCAGGTCGAACTGCTTGGTCTTCTCCCACGTAAGCTCGGGAGTCGCTATGTCATTTGCCCAATAACCGGTAAAATTACTGTTGGTTCCAAAATTGTATGCAGTAGCACTCATAAGGCCCATGGTCGCGTAAGGACTGATGGCCTGGCTACCCACAATACCATAACTGGCGCGAAGTTTAATGTCCTGAACCGAGGAAACATCCTTCATGAAATCCTCATTGCTCAACGTCCAAGCTGCGGCAATAGAAGGAAAGTACCCCCATTTCTTTTTGGCAAAGCGAGAAGAACCGTCGGCACGAAATGTTCCGGTAAGCATATAACGATCCTTAAAATTGTACATGACACGGGCCACTCCCGACATCAGCGCCCATTGCTCGTAACCATTGTTTGCATCACGAGAGGAAGCCATACCCACATTCCACCAGCCCACACCCTCGGTCAGCAGGTTGTTACCGGTTATACCCATTGTCCTGGTTTCGGAGGAGGTCACCTCATATACAGCCGTGGCTGTCAGATGATGGTCATTCCAGGAACCTGTATATGTCAGATTGTTGGAGCTTTGCAGCATCAGACGATAAGTATCGTTATTGCCCATACCACTCTTGGTCCCCACTCGTTTGGAGCTGAAACTATAACTTTTCCCGTCATAATAGTCTACGCCATTGGTTGTGGTGAATGTCAGCCCCTTCATTATATCAAGGCGCAAATCAACACGTCCGTTGAAAACATTGGTCATTGTCTCTCCCGACTGCAACTTTAGGATACCGACCGGGTTGGAAGCTATGGAATTATAAGTATCGGTGTTATAGTTCCCGTTTTCGGCCATCATCGTCATGGTAGGCGAATAGTTCAAAGCAATCCAGATCGGATTATCCTTACCGGAGGCAAAAGATCCCCCGCGACGCACACCGTGGGAAGCATTGATGTCAGCCGTGATATGCAGCCAGTCGGTAAGCTGTGAGGAAAGATTCGCCTTCGCCTGATAACGCTCGTTCTTCGATTCAATGACCACACCTTCCTGGCTCATGTAGTTGGCGGAAATGTAATATTGGGTCTTCTCGCTACCATTGGAAAGAGCCAACTTGTAATTCTGGGTGATCCCCGTACGGAAAATCTCATCCTGCCAGTCGATGCCCCCCCGTTCCGTTCTGATAGGATTGCATCTCTTCGTTTGAGAAATCAATACCTTTGACCTCCTTGAGCGCCAGAGCGTAATCGTATGCTCCAAGGATATCGTATCTCTTATATACATTGGAAACTCCCACTGATGCGTCGAACATAATTTCACGCACACCGGCCTTACCAATCTTGGTAGTGATCAGAACGACCCCGTTCGAACCCCTGGAACCGTATATGGCAGTGGACGATGCATCTTTGAGAACCTGCATCGAACGGATGTCCTCGGGATTGATACCGTCCAAACCGCTTTCGCGGACGATTCCGTCAACCACATACAAAGGGTCGTTGCTTTTGCTGATGGAGTTAGCACCGCGGATGCGGATTTTCACGCTTCCCCCGGGGACGCCGCTGTTCTCAACATGAACGCCACTGACACGCCCCTGAAGAGCGTCTGCAACCTGGGTTATAAGCTGGTCCTTGAAATTTTTGTTGTCCAGCACGGCTACGGAACCGGCCATATCCGCTTTTCTTACAGCACCATAGCCAATAACAACCACCTCGTCAAGGACTTCGGCATCTTCCTTCAAAACGATGTTTAACGGTTCACCTGTCCAGGCTATTTCCTGGCTCTGATAGCCGACATAAGAAACAACAATTATATCCCCTTTTTTTACGTTCCTAAGGGAAAAATCACCGTCAAGTCCCGTAATGCTGCCGTTTGTCGTCCCTTTGACAAGTACGGATGCGCCGATAATGCTTTCGCCATTGGCATCTTTGACAACTCCTTGACAGATATCACTCTGTTCGATAATTTGTCCCCTCAGGGAAGGGTAGTCAGGGAACGCATAAACCTGCATCCCACACAATAGCGAGAGCGACAGAATTGCTCCCGCTGTTTTTTGAAGTGTATTCATAAATTATTTAGTTAGGAAAAAAAGTTCGATAAGAAACATGTTCAGGCGTTATGCTCTTTTCAATACAAGTTCTGTATTCTACCCGGATCATATCTCCTTGGTTGAAACGCTGAAAGTTTCAATAAGGGTATTACCATCTGTTATATATTCTTTTTCCAAACGGTTAACCTCCTTGTCGTCAATGTAGCCTATTACTGTTATATGAAGCCGTTTACCCGCCTCCGAGATACTGGAAACCGAACCGGCACAGGTCATGAAAAACGCATTCCCATTTGTACAACAAGACATAGTTGCCGTCCTTATTTGGGCAGAATAGGAATCACCAATGTATTCTCCCTTGTCATTGTACAACTTGGCGGGACCACCCTTGTCAGCACCACCGATACTTACACTCACTTCAAATGAATCTGTGTCACCGGACTGTTGGATTACAATTTTATGAATTCCTGTCTGAAAATCAGATGCGTTTTCTGTTCGTTCATTGTCACATCCTACAAATATAAATCCGGCCAAGAGCAATACAACACTCCATAATGTGAATTTACTTTTCATATTTATATTTACAACAA
>OHMK01000465.1_pt1 | contig 18126 bp, 15 predicted proteins | sample 1569291 | NCBI WGS metagenome assembly OHMK01 (sample SAMEA3879517, study PRJEB24766) | human gut metagenome | biome: human-associated habitat; feature: feces | place: USA | collected 1985/1987 | reverse complement strand
CTTCTCCGATACCTGCACACAATGCCAGAAGCTCATCCCCTCCAATACGGAACAGTCCATAGTCTGAAAATTCCTCACGGAGTAATTCGCCGGCACGCAGAATGAGCTGGTCACCTGCCTGATGACCTAAAGTATCATTTACTTTTTTCAGTCCTGTAATATCGCAATACACCACACCAAAGCCTGAAGTCCCTGATGCATCTGTAACATACCGTTCCATGGCGAACCGGTTTCCAAGTTTCGTAAGCTGATCACTATAGCTCATCCGTTCCAATTCCCGCATCAGATTACGCCTTCTGATGCTGGAGACAATAAAATATCCCATAATCTGAAGCATATTAGAAGTATAATCCAACATTTTTTCAGGAGGATTATCAACTCCATAAAAACCGATGATTTTCTGACCTTCATACAGTGGAACTACTACCAGTGTTGAAATATTCTGTTGTTTCAGATTCTCATACTGCAGTGGATCACTCTCACGTATATTTTCCAGATTACTAATGATAATATTTTTGCTTTCACTAAAATTGCGGTACCAGTTCTCGCATACTTCAGCCGGAACATTCTGCAAATTATCTTTCTCAGGCCTGATACCATTCGCTACCCATTCATAGGTGTTATCGTCATTTCCCAATAAGTTTTTTTCAAAAATATAGGTACGTTCTCCATTCAATGCCTTTCCAAGATATTCCAGGATAATTTCCAGCGACTGTTCTGATGTAGGGGCATTTAACGCAATTCTTATGCCCTCATTTATAATAGCCTCCATATTTTCATAGTTTTGAATCAGACTTCCCTGTTTTTCTTCGTTGCTGACATCCAGTGCAATTTCTACCCGGTAACGTCGACCATCCTGTTGCAGCATAGTATCCTTCAACAACAGATGTTTGCCAAGAACCGGATTATAATACTTCCATTCTTTAAACTCACCTTCTACCAGTTCCTGATTATTGCACATACTACAAGGGGCGGCATTATGCTGCATCACCTCATAACATTTCTTTCCTTTTATTTCCTCCCGGGTCTGAAATCCAAAGTTTTCCCGTGTTTTCCGGTTCATATACACAAGCTCATAGGTATCAACATCTGAGACATATACAAGTTCATCAAGATTTTCAAAGAAATTCCAAATCTTTTCCACTGTTTCTATCCTTTCCGGCAATTACATTACTTACATTTTATCCCTGGGTATTGTTTTATCTCTCCGGCAGCACCAAAAACAGTCCCATTAATCAGTGACTGCACCAATCAGTTCATTGATATCTTCAACTCCATTATTTTCCATATAATCCTGTATACCATTGATAATATCAATCGTTGCGGTAGGATTAGTAAAGTTTGCAGTTCCCACAGATACTGCGGTTGCTCCTGCCAGTATCAGTTCCAATGCATCTTCAGTGCTCTGTACACCTCCCATTCCGATAATCGGAATATTCACTGCCTGGGCTGCCTGATATACCATACGCACTGCAATTGGATGCACTGCCGGTCCGGACATCCCACCAGTTCTGTTTGCCAAAGCAAATTTTCTGCGGTTTACATCAATCTTCATTCCAGTCAGTGTATTAATCAGGGAAATTACATCTGCTCCGCCTGCTTCTGCCGCTTTTGCCATCTCTGTAATATCCGTTACATTCGGGCTCAATTTCATAATAACCGGCTGTCTTGCATATTTTTTCACTTCTTTTGTAATTTCTTCTACAGAAGCAGCATTCTGTCCAAAGGCAATACCGCCTTCTTTGACATTTGGGCAGGAAATATTGATTTCCAGCATATCTACCGGCTGTTCGGCCAGTCTTTCCACAACTTCTATATAATCGGAGGCTGTTTTTCCACAAACATTTACAATAATGCGTGTGTCATAGTGGGTAAGAAATGGAATATCACGCTGTACAAATACATCAATACCAGGATTCTGTAAACCGATAGCATTTAACATTCCACCGTACACTTCTGCCACACGAGGGGTCGGATTCCCCGGCCATGGTACATTGGCAACACCTTTCGTCACTACTGCACCCAGTTTATTCAAATCTACAAATTCACTGTATTCCTGACCGGAGCCAAAGGTTCCGGATGCTGTCATAATCGGGTTCTTCAATAATACTCCTGCCAGATTTACTCTTGTATTCATTAAAGTTCCACCTCCTCAGCCCGGAAAACCGGTCCTTCTTTACATACACGTTTGTTATTGACATTGGAATGTTCATCCTTGTCCTTAGACTGGCACACGCAGGCTAAACAGGCTCCGATTCCACAAGCCATACGTTCTTCCATGGAAATCCAGCACTCAATCTGTTTCTCTTTTGCATATTCCTTAATAGCTGCCAGCATCGGCTTTGGCCCGCAGGCATAGATAATATCTGCTGTCAGCCCATTTTCACGGATGGCATCCAATACATTTCCTTCTGTCCCGGCACTTCCGTCCTCAGTTGCCACATAGACTTCTCCTTCTTCACGAAATTCATCCATCAGGAAAAGCTCATCCCGGAAACCAAGTACCATCTGCTTTTCACAGTCCAATTCTTTTGCCAGCTCTAACATTGGCGGAATACCAATTCCACCACCAATTAAGAACGCTTTCTTTTCTTTCTTCGGAAATCCATTTCCCAGCGGTCCTGTTATATTAAGAATTCCGCCGGTATGCATACCGGAAAACTCTTCTGTTCCCTTTCCAACTTTACGGTATACCAGACGGATGGCATTATCCTTTTTATCAATTTCACAGATACTGATTGGTCTTGGAAGCAGCCTGCTTCCTTCATTACAATATACAGATACAAACTGACCTGCTTTTGCATGTGCTGCAATCTCTTCCGTACGCAGCCACATACTGTAAATGTCATCCGCAATTTCTTCCTGGCGGATAATAATCGCCTGTTCTTTAAACTTCTCTGCCATCTTCTTCTCCTATCTTGCCTGTAAAGCTCCATCGATATCTTTTATCATTGCCTCTACTGCTGCTCTGGATGCATCTGCAAAATGTTCTGCTCCAAAAGATGCATAAGCCTCCTGCTTATATGCTGCAATGATTCCACGGGATGAATTGACAATTGCACCCAGTCCGTTTTCGTCGAAGTAATGTACTAAGTCCGCTCCTTTTCCACCCTGGGCACCGTATCCCGGAACCAGGATAAAGCTCTTTGGCATTACTTTACGAAGGACTTTTCCTATCTCCGGATAGGTTGCTCCTACTACTGCTCCCACATAGCTGTAGTTATCTCCCATGACTTCTTCGCCCCACTGTGCTACCTTTTCACCGACATATTCATACAGTGGTCTGCCATCAATTAATCTGTCCTGGAATTCTCCACTGGATGGATTGCTGGTCTTAACTAAAATGAAGATACCTTTTTTCTCTTCTTTACATACTTCCAGGAAAGGCTTGATTCCGTCTGAACCAAGATATGGATTAACGGTTGCAAAGTCTTCATCAAAAGCAGAAAGCTTCTTACTTCCCACCTGGACTTTACCAAGATGTCCCACTGCATAAGCTGCGGATGTAGAACCGATATCGCCACGTTTTACATCTCCGATTACCACAAGGTCTTTGGAGTGGCAGTAATCTACTGTCTTCTGATATGCTTTCACACCCTCTGTTCCAAACTGCTCATACATGGCAATCTGTGGTTTTACAGCAGGAATCAGATCATAAGTGGCATCTACAATTGCTTTGTTAAACTGCCAGATTGCTTCTGCTGCACCCTCTAAAGTCTCACCACGCCCCTTAAATGCTGCTGCCTTAATATGTTCCGGAACATAATCTAACATCGGATCTAAGCCGACAACGATTGGTGCATGGGTTTTCTCAATTTTTTTAATTAATTTGTTAATCATATCTTTAAGCCTTTCTTTTTCTTATTCTTCTGCTGCATCATATACAATTTTGCCGTCACAGATAGTCATCATTACTTTACCGGTTACTTTTCTGCCGTGGAATGGTGTATTCTTTGCTTTCGACCAGAACTTGTTCTTATCAATAGCATAAGTGCATTCCGGATCAAAAAGCATGACATCTGCCATTCTTCCCTCTTCCAAAGTTCCTTTCTTCAAATGAAGAATCTGTGCCGGGTTATAGCTCATCTTCTCTACCATCTGCATCGGTGTTAAGTATCCACCCAGCACGAGTTCTGTATAAGTCAGTGCTGCTGCAGTTTCCATTCCAACGATTCCGAATGGTGCCTTTACCATGCTGCTATTTTTTTCATCTGCTGTATGCGGTGCATGGTCTGTAGAAATGACTTCCATGGTTCCGTCGGAAAGTCCCTTTTTCAATGCCTCCACATCATCTTTCCGGCGGAGTGGCGGATTCATCTTATAATTAGTATCTCCCTCTACCATATCATCTGATGTCAGTGTAAAATGATGCGGACATACCTCTGCGGATACCGGAATATGCTCTAACTTGGCATATTTTACCATGTTTACACTGTTCTTTGTGGAGCAGTGGCAAAGATGCAGGTGTGCACCGGTATCTTTGGATAACAGGATATTTCTTGCAATCATGATATCTTCTACGGAATTGGTAATTCCAGCCAGTCCCCACCGTTTTGCATTCTCATCCTCGTTGACCACGCCGGAGCCAACCAGATTCTTATCTTCGCAATGTGACAGTACCGGAATGTTACAGTCTCTTGCTACCAGCATGGCATCTCTTGCAAGAAGTGAATTCATGACTGATTTGCCATCTTCACTGATTGCAGGGCTTCCTGCCTCCACCATCTCTTTGATGTCAGCTAATTCCTCTCCCTGCTGTCCTTTTGTTACAGCACCAACCTGTAATACATGCACCAGTCCGACATTTTCTGCCTTATGATGTACATAACGTACCACATCAGCATTATCTACCACCGGCTTGGTATTTGGCATTGCAAGTACCGTGGTATATCCGCCTCTTGCTGCGGAACGGGTTTCTGTTTCAACATCACCCTTATGAGTAAATCCTGGATCCCGCAAATGCACATGCATATCAACGAGTCCCGGCATTACATACAGTCCTTTGGCATCGATAGTCTTCTCTGCCTTTTTCTTGATATTTTTCCCTCTTTTGGTAATGACTCCATCTTCTATGAAAAGGTCCATTACATCATCTGTTTTCGTAGCCGGATCTAAAATGCGGCCAGCTTTTATTAAGATTGTCATGTGGAATACCTCCTGTTGCTCCTATTTTAGCATACAAGCAGTTCTGGGGCAATCTGCTCATGCATGTATTTTCTCAAATAGCTCCGGAGGTACATATGCTTCTATACGGATTCCCTCCGGCAGATATTCTTCTGCTATTAATTCTCCTGTTTCTCTTATCTGCTGCAGCAATCCACCCTTGTCATATGGCAGCACTGTCTCAAGATAGTGTTTGTTCTCCCGCAGTATCCGGGCGAGGCAGTCTTTCAGTTCTTCTAGTCCATCACCTCTTGCTGCAGATACCCGTAAAGTAATATCTGCCCTGCCATCCCGCAATGGTTCCCGGTCTGTAATAGCATCCTGCTTATTAAACAATGTCAATATCTTTTTATCTGTAACCTCTAACTGGTGCAATGTCTCATATACAATATGCATCTGCTTGGCAGCCTGTGGATTGGATGCATCCACCACATGAATGATAAAATCTGCATACTTAGCTTCCTCTAAAGTACTACGGAAGGCATCAATCAGATGATGCGGCAGTTTTCGGATAAACCCTACCGTATCCGTAAGCAAAAGCTTCTGGCTTCCCGGAAGTTCTAACATTCTGGTAGTCGGGTCTAAGGTTGCAAAAAGTTTATCCTCTGCAAGAATTCCAGCTCCGGTCAGAGCATTTAAAAGGGTTGATTTACCGGCATTGGTATACCCTACAATCGCTGCCACCGGAACACGATTCCGCCGTCTTGCCACACGATTCACTTCCCGGTGCCGTTTCACTTCCTCTAACTCCCGTTTGAGCTGGCTGATTCTTGATGCAATCAGACGACGGTCTACCTCTAACTTTTTCTCTCCCGGACCTCTCGTTCCAATTCCTCCTTGACATACTCTTTCCTATGCCGGAAAGACGACTCATGCGGTAACGAAGCTGTGCCAGTTCCACCTGTATCTTTCCTTCACTGGTAGATGCTCTGGCAGCAAAAATATCAAGGATAATTAAGGTTCTGTCCATCACTTTTACGTTCAGGGCATCTGAAAGATTCCGAAGCTGTGCCGGGCTTAGTTCGTCATCGCAGACAATTCCTGTTGCATTGGTCCATGCAATTTCATCCAGCAGCTCTTCTACTTTTCCGCTACCAATATAAAGCCCCGGATGTATTGTCTGACGGTTCTGGATTACCCTGCCCACCGTTACTGCTCCGGCAGTCTTCACCAGCTCCTCCAATTCATCCAGGGAGTCTTCTGTATCATCGCCATCCTGGCTGCTTACGCCAACCAGGATGACTCTTTCTTCCATTTCATTGTTTTCAAAAAATTCAGGCATAAAATATCCTTTTCTTACTTTCTGTTTATGCAAACACACTCTGTCCGTTCTGGGATAATCCTGCAGAAATATTTAAAATTGCAGCAAAATCATTCTGTAATTCATTTGAGCATTTCTCTGCTTCCAGATAAATTTCTTCTGCTTTTTCAGCGTTCTCATCAAACAGTGCCTGCTGCACTTCTTTTCCATATCCATGGAATCTTCTGTGTTTCTCTGCCAGTGCATTCCAGACCGGTGCAATTGCCGGATTTTCCGGATGCATGGAATAGTAAAAATGACCAAAGCCGCATTTTGTATCATCAAATTGTAACGTAAGGACATTCTTCTCAGTTACCATGGTATGTAGAGTCTCAAGCCATGCCCTATGTGCTTCCATTGCTTTTTGTACATAAGCATCAAAAACTGCATTATCCATACGGTAAAATGCATCACGGCTCATTTCTCCTATAACCTTCGCCACATTATCCATACCCGTTTCAACCTGGGTTAATGGTTCTACCGAACCTTTTAAATTTCCATTTATAACGGTCAGCAATTCTGCATCATTGCTGAGATTACCGCACTGGTCTTCAATACAGGACACCTGGGTTTCCAGCACATTCATGGAGCTGCTGATTTCTTCACTGATACCAGCAAGGGAACCAATCGATTCGCTGATGGTTCCAACATTTTTCTTGTTCTCGTCATTAATATTCCATACAGCATTAATCTTCTGATCAATATTGTCAAGAGATGTAATTGCAACATCCACACTCTTAGAACTCTTCTCAGAAGCATCGCGGATTCCTTCTACGAATTCACCCATATTTCCGGTTAACTGTTTGGTTCCCTCTGCCAGCTGACGGATTTCTTCCGCTACAACGGCAAATCCCTTTCCTGCTTCTCCTGCTCTTGCTGCCTCGATTGATGCGTTCAATGCCAGCAGGTTGGTCTGTTCGGAAATTGCATTGATACCTTCAATGACTTCATTCATATGATTGATAACATCCATCAATGCATCCATATTCTTCTTCATTTCTGTGGATTCTGAGATTGCATCTTTGGATAAATCCCGGATAGCTGTCAGTTCTTCCTGGCCATTCTCTATCTTCTTATAAATATCAGTAGTTTTCTCTGATACATCAACAATTGTATTGGTCAGACCCTCATGGGCATTTCTTACTTCCTCCGCAATACTGGATGTTTCTGCTGCTGCATCATGGATTGCCTTTGTTGCTGTATTGACATCCTCTGCTGTCGTTGTCATCTTTACGGTATCATGTCCAACTTTCAGGCCTAAGGCACTCATTGTCATAACTGCCTGCATATCTTCCCCATATACCTGTGCAAGCTGACGTCTGCCAGCGCTCATGCGTTCATACATATTCTGCAATTCCGGTGAACCTGCAGCATAATTCTCTTCTTTCATCTCACTAATTGACTGAACCAGATTTATAATTTTTTTATTCTTTCCCAATGCCATATATTTCCTCCAATCAATGCACTTTCTGTGCATTACGTTATACTACTAATTTTGTACTGAATCTTACCGATTGTCAACGACATTTTGTGATATTTTTCCAAAAAATTCAACTTTTTTTGCAATTTCTTTATGCAGAAAATATTTTCAAAAACATTACCAATGCCTGATAATCTCTCATATCTGCCAGTTCTCTTGCAGAATGCATGGCAAGCATCGGAATTCCAATATCCGCTCCCTGCATCGGCAGATAGGAAACCACAATCGGTCCAAGGGTCTGTCCACCCGGCATGCCGGAACGGTTTACCTGCACCTGATATGGAATATCTGTCTTTTTACAAAGCTGCATCACCACCGCTGTTGCCTCACTGTCAGAAAGATACCGTTGGCTGGCAGAAGTCTTTACGGTAATTCCTTTTCCCAATATCACATCATTCGTAATATCTGATTTATTTGTGTAATTCGGGTGTACGGCATGAGCTCCGTCTATAGACAAGAGAAAGCCTCCCCGGAGCATATCATTTACCTCTGTTTCTGCCATTCCAAAGGCTGCACCAATCTTCATTATGATATCCTTAAGAAGACTGCTGTCTGCTCCCTGCTTGGAGCGGCTGCCGATTTCCTCATTATCAAATAATCCTGCCACAACCAGTGAATCTCCGGTCGTTTTTTCACACATTGTCTCCACAATTGCTGCTACCGATGCCAGATTATCGATTCTCGGAGAAGAAAGAAGCTTCTTATCACTTCCTATTAATTCCGGTTCATCCATATTGGTAAGGAATAAATCATAGCTTAAAACCTCATTTGCCTCTGCCCCAAGCTGTTCTTTTAAGTAATCCGTGAAAAAATTCTCTGTAACGTCTCCGTCCTGCTCTATTCCAAGCAGTGGAAGCAGTTCTCTTTGCATATCATATTCCTGTTTTCCGCCTGCCTCACGGTTCAGGTGTGGTGCTAATGACGGAATCACTGCTGTCGGTTCCTCACTTCCGAAAAGCTTTACTTCCGGTGCAAATGGATGTTCCGATTCTAATACCACTTTCCCATAAATTCCAAGTGGACGGTCAAACCATGTATTTTGGAGCATACCGCCATATGGCTCCACATTTAACTGCCTGTAAGCCTTCGTCTTCACTTCAGGATTCGGTTTTATTTTAAAACATGGAAAATCTGTATGGGCCAGCATCAGGCGGAGTGCCGTCTTTCTGTCCAGCTGTTCCGGAACAGCGAATGCTGCTACCATACCGGAATACGGTCTTACATAGTATTTACCGCCTGCATGAAGCTGCCAGGATTCCTGCAGCTTTAATTCTTCATACCCTGCCTCCTGTAACTGCTTTCCTGTCCATTCTGTTACATGATATGGTGATTTTCCCTTTGACAATAGTTCTGTTATTTTCTGCATGCCATACGCCTTCCTTACATGAATCTGTCTATTACAAGCGCCACTCCGTCTTCATCATTGGAAGTGGTAATATAATCTGCGACCTCTTTTACCTCCGGCTGTGCGTTTGCCATTGCCACACCAAGCCCGGCAAATGCAATCATAGACTTGTCATTAAAGCCATCTCCACAGCAGATCATCTGCTCCTTCTTTTCTCCCAGATATTCTAACAGTTTTCCAAGAGAATATGCCTTATCAATGGATGGTGGAACAATTTCTAAGAAAAACGGTTCTGAGCGGAAAATGTTTAATTGTTCTCCAAAGGTCTGCCGCATCACATCCTGTGCTTTTGCAATCTTTTCCGGTTCTCCTGTCATCAGGAATTTATTTACCGGATAATCTACATATTCTGCGAAATTATCTACCTCTTCCATCGGCATTCCGTTAATTTTTGCCTCGATACTGCTGTATTCATTCACTCCGTTTCCATGGATGATGGTATTTCCTTTATAAGTAAGCACGCCCACACCCAGTCTGCATGCCTGCTCATACACTGCCGGCACCAGTTCTACCGGTATTGTCTTATTGTATACAATCTCTCCGGTCTCATAATTAATAATCTTTCCACCATTAAATGCCAGTACAAATCCGCCATAGCTCTTCAAATCCAGTTCGTCTGCCAGCTTTACGATGCCCCCGGTAGGACGGCCGGATGCCAGCACTACTTTTTTCCCTTCTTTTTGAATCCGCATCAGTGCGTCTTTCGTCTTTGGTGTAATGACTTTCTTTGAATTGGTTAAGGTGCCATCTAAATCCAGCACGATAATCTCATAGGTTTCGCTCATTTTCGTATTGTTCCTCTCTGCCTTTTTCCCTCGTTTTCCTGTCCCATACATTTTGCCCTTTTTGCTTAACGTGTCATCAAAAACAAGTATTCCCGGGCAGCTTCTTCGTCATTCGGATAATTCTTTGTATAATCCTCCATCTCGCTTTTTGCAGATGCGAAATCTCCGCTCTGTTCATATGCCAGTATCAGATTACGCTGCGCCTCCTGCTTCTGTGAGCCTGCATCTAAATCCAGTGCCATCTTAAGATAGTTTATTGCACTGTCATAATTACCTTTTTCTAATTCCATTCCTCCCAGACAGACCAATGCTGTCGGATTATCCTGATTTTCATCGATATATTCTTTATATAATCCGGCTGCCTTCTCATCTTCGCCTTTCACTTCATAGAGCTGTGCCATATACAAAGAAGCTTCCGTGCTCTTTTTATTAATGGCTGTCGTAAGCTCTGTTTCCGCATTATCATAATCTCCCAGTAATAGATAAATTCTGCCTCTCTGGGCATAGTCCTCCGCTGATTTACCACCTGCTTCAATACCTTTTTTCAGATACTCCTGACCTTCGGTCTGCATTCCTGCGGCATAACACTCCTGGTACAAAGCAATATACATTTCATAGTCACTGCCGGCATACTGTGCTGCCAGATTAAAATTTTCTTTTGCTTTATCCATGTCATTTTCTTTCCGGTACAGTTCTCCTAACAGGAAATATGCCTGGGCATTTTTCTTGTCATAATTGATTAATGCCTGATAGGTCTCAATGGCATCCTCTTTCTTTCCTGCGGCATACTGTGCTGCTGCTTTATAATAACAGGTATCTATTTCTTCTTCTCCCACAACTGCCAGCGACTGGTCCAGTGCATTCTGAAATGCATCAATGGCGCCCTCATAGTCACCCTCCTGCATACAGTTGATGCCTATCTGCCGATATGCATCTTTATTATTCTGTGTCTCATCCTCCTCACAGCCGGCCAACAGTAGTCCTGTGGCAAGTACAACTGCCATATATTTTATTTTCTTCATAATTGCCTCGCTTTCATCCGCTTTAGTATAGCAAATTAAGACTCTTCTTTCAACCTCGCCCCGGCTTGTTTTTCTTCGTCTCCTGTGATACACTGCAAGAAAAATCATGAGTTATTCTCATGCATATGGTTAGGCGATTGCGAAGCGGGACAGAAAGATGATTGCCCCAATAATATCACGGATTCACAGGGGATTATCTTTCGCTACGAAATACCACAGTTCTAAAATGCGTGTCTTTCTTTTTGCTATTAAAACAGTCTTTCCAATGTTTGTCAGAATATCGGCACGGTTCGCCGAAGCACGGATGCCTGATAAGGGCTGTTAGGGGCACTGGGAATTTTGTCTGGCAACAGGCAACGCTGGTACAGGGATGTACCAGCGAGGCACAATTGAACATGGATGTGAATTTGTGCCGGTTGCCAGACAAAAGAAAAAGTATGCCGAAATTCCCAGTGCCCCTTGCAGGCATTATGTGGCATCTGTGCCCGGCGGACAGCGTCGATATTCAGCCAAAGCAACCGGAAAGACAGTTTACAATTAAGAAAAACACGCATTATAAGAACTGTTGGCATTTCATACCGGATAAAGCTAAATCCCCTGTGAATCCCGTAATATTCTTCCGGCAGCTCCTGTCCCCTTTCGCAATCGCCTAACCAGAATCAGATAAGAAAAGAGGTTTTACTATGTCAGAAAACGAAGCAAAAGAAACCATGCAGGACTTTGAAGCAGAGCTTGAGGCTTCCTTCCGGAAAATCAACGAAGGAGACATCTTAACCGGAACCGTTATCTCTGTGGATGAAGACGCCATCACATTGGACTTAAAGTATTATGCCCCGGGAATCATCAAAGCAGATGAAGTCAGCAACGACCCCTCCTTTGTCATTGACGAGCACATTCATCCGGGAGATGTCTTAGAAGCAACGGTCATCCGCCGGGATGATGGAGAAGGCAACATTTTACTTTCCATGAAAGAAGCCAACGAAGTGCTTGCCTGGGATAAGTTAAAAGAGCTGTTGGAAAACGAAACCATTGTTACCGTAAAGGTCAGTGAGGCGGTAAAAGCCGGTGTGGTTGCATACCTTTATGGCATTCGCGGATTTATTCCGGCTTCACAGATTACCACAGCCTATGTAGAAGATACCGAAAGCTATGTTGGCAAAGAATTAGAAGTCCGTGTCATTACTGTCGATGAGGAAGATGACCGTCTGGTGCTCTCCGGTAAATCCGTTGCTCTTGAAAAAGAAGCAGAAGAGAGGAATCACAAGATTGCCATGTTAGTTCCGGGCAGTATTGTAGAAGGAACCGTGGAAAGCCTGATGCCATATGGTGCATTTATCAACCTTGGGGACGGACTTACGGGACTTGTCCACATTTCCCAGATTTGTGAACGCCGTATCAATAAGCCTTCCGAAGTATTAAAGGAAGGACAGCATGTAAAAGCCAAGCTTTTAAATACCAACGATGGCAAAATCAGCTTAAGCATGCGTGCATTGGAAGAAGAAATGGTAGATACTTCTGTAGAAGAAAAAGAAGACTTATCCGCCTACACCTCTGATGAAAGTGCTTCTACCAGCCTTGGCGCACTGTTAAAGGGATTGAAGCTCTAAGTCGTATTTCATAAAACGCAACAAGGGACAGATATTTCTATCTGTCCCTCATTGTTTTTAAAGGTTGGAGAATACTTTTATCAAAATTTAGTCTAATTTCCAAATATCTTTGTTGTACTGCTCAATTGTACGGTCAGATGAGAAGAAGCCGGCTTTGCTGATGTTTGTCAGCATCATTTTTGCCCATGCTTTTCTATCTTCATAATCTGCAAGCATTTCATCTTTCTTTGCACGATAAGATTCGAAATCCGGAAGAGTCATGAACCAGTCTTTGTTGATTAACTCATTGAAAAGTCTCTCTAAGTTCTCTGCATTTCCGATTGCTTTCATTTCATCACTTACGATGAAGTCGATTGCACGTTTGATATCTGCATCATTATCATAATACTTGCGTGATACATAATCAGCTTTTGCGTAATGCTCAATTACTTCGTCAGAAGACTCTCCAAAGATGTAGATGTTATCATCTCCTACTAACTGATGCATTTCTACGTTTGCTCCGTCCATGGTTCCGATTGCTACTGCACCATTTAACATGAACTTCATGTTAGATGTTCCGGATGCCTCTTTAGAAGCTAAGGAAATCTGCTCATGGATATCTGCTGCCGGGATTAATTTCTCAGCTAAAGTAACATTGTAGTTCTCTACCATAACAACCTGTAAGTACGGACTTACTTCCGGGTCATTTGCAATTAACTGCTGTAAGCAGAGAATTAAATGGATAATGTCTTTTGCAATGATGTAAGCCGGAGCTGCCTTTGCACCAAAGATTGCAGTAATCTTTCTTGCCGGTTTCTTTCCTGCTTTGATTTCAAAATATTTGTTAATTACATAGAGTGCATTCATCTGCTGTCTCTTGTACTCATGTAATCTCTTAATCTGAATATCAAATACTGAGTTCTCATCTAAGTCGATGTTCTGTGTTGCCTTTAAGTAGTTCTTAAGAACAACTTTGTTCTCAGTCTTGATTGCAAGTAATTTATCTAATACTGCATCATCATTTACGAACTGTCCTAATTTTTCCAGTTCCATTGCATCTTTCTTGAATCCTGGTCCAATCAGTTCTTCGATTAAGGATGTCAATCCCTTATCACAGTGTAATAACCAACGACGGAATGTGATACCGTTTGTCTTGTTGTTGAACTTCTCAGGATAAATCTTGTAGAAGTTATTTAACTCAGAATCTTTTAAGATTTCTGTATGAAGGTATGCAACACCATTTACGCTGAATCCGTAGTGGATATCCATATGAGCCATGTGTACACGTTTTTCATCATCAATGATGTATACAGACTTGTCATCATATTTAGCAACTACACGGTTGTTTAATTCGTAGATGATTGGCATTAACTGTGGAACAACTTTCTCTAAGAAAGAGATTGGCCATTTCTCTAATGCTTCTGCTAAGATGGTGTGATTGGTATATGCACAACACTTGGAAACGATTGCAATAGCCTCGTCCATGCCGATTCCTCTTTCCATTAACAGACGAATCATCTCCGGGATTACCATAGATGGATGGGTATCATTAATCTGGATTACTGCATAATCAGCAAGATCATGTAAGTTACATCCTCTTTCTACTGCCTCATCTAAGATTAACTGTGCAGCGTTGCTTACCATGAAGTACTGCTGGTAAACACGAAGGAGACGTCCCTTGTCATCGCTGTCATCCGGATATAAGAATAATGTCAGGTTTTTCTTGATATCCTCTTTGTCAAAGTCAATTCCATCCCCAACGATGCTCTCATCTACTGTTTCGATATCGAATAAATGAAGCTTGTTGGTTGTGTTTTCATATCCGGTAACATCAATATCATATAATTTTGAAGTTACATTAAATCCACCAAACTGTACCTGATAGCTCTTATCTGTCTTTGTCAGCCAGCTTTCATCCTGAATCCAAGGATTCTTGGTTTCTTTCTGAAGGTTGTTTTCAAATACCTGTTTGAATAATCCGTAATGATAGTTAAGTCCAACTCCATCACCGTTTAATCCTAATGTTGCAATAGAATCAAGGAAGCATGCTGCAAGTCTTCCAAGACCACCGTTACCAAGTGATGGTTCCGGCTCAACCTCTTCAATTGCACAGATGTCTTTGCCATTTGCTGCAAGTACATCTCTCACTTCATCATATACACCTAAATTAATCAGGTTGTTGGAGAGAAGTTTTCCAATTAAGAACTCTGCGGAAATATAATATAATTTTTTCTTTCCGTTGTGGTTTTCTTTCTTCTCAGCCATTGCTTTTGTCATCTCTAATAATGCGAAGTATAATTCTTCATTAGAGCAATCAGCAATTCCCTTGTTATATTTCTTTGTTACGATTTCCTGTAAATTCATTTTTGACCCTCCGTAAAATTTGAATTCAGTTCGTTCTCTTATGTATGCATTATCTAACATTTCTTTTACATTTTCTTGTAATATACCGGTCAAAAGTGGTACAATACTATCATATTTCGGTGATTTTAGAAAAAATCACTTTTTTGTACATTTTGACGAAAGGCGTTTCCCATGAATATTCTCGAATATGAAAATTACCAGGAAAAGAAATCACATGGTTCAGAAAGTTTCCCATATATCACCTATCCCTGTTCAATTCCCTTAGATTTTGAGCGGGTGCCTGCCCACTGGCATGATGAAACGGAAATTATCTACATCAAAAAAGGCTGCGGACTGATTACCGTAGATTTGGAAGAATACCCGGTTCAGGAAGGAAGTATTCTTCTGATTCTTCCGGGACAGGTTCATTCCATTGAACAGTATCTCGATTACAAAATGGAATATATTAATATTATTTTTAAACTGGAAATGCTCCTTGCCAAACAGACAGACATCTGTAACAGCCGCTACTTTACACCGCTTTTAGACGGCACACTGCGGCTTACCACACATTTTACACCGGGTATGCCATTCTATAACGAGGTTGCCGGCTGTATCAATGCTGCGGATGAAGTCTGCAGGACCAATCCCCCGGCCTTCCAGCTTGTAATTAAAGGACAGCTTTTCCTGCTCTTTTCCATTCTGATTTCTAACTGCTGCGAAACAAGTGCCTCCCGCAAGAACCAGAAATCCCTGGAAAAGATGAAACGCATCATTAAATATATTGAGACAAATTATGCCAGTAAAATTTCCATTGAAGAAATGGCAGATGCGCTGGACTTAAGCCAGTCTCATTTTATGAAGTTTTTCAAAAATACCATGGGAACTACTTTTACAGAATATTTAAATGATTACCGGCTGACCATGGCCAGCCGGCTGCTTATTTCGTCTGAAGCTTCTATATTAGACATTGCCGCTGAAGTAGGCTTTGACAACCTCTCTTACTTCAACCGGCTGTTTAAGAAACGCTTTTATGTTACACCCCGTGAGTACCGGAAGCGTTTTGCAGGATAAGTTCTTTTACTTTTTTCATATCCATTGCAGGCAGGTAATAGGTACTGTCCGGCTTTTTGTCATCTTTTGGAGAAATATTCGAATGAATGTAAAAAGTGTCAAGACCTGCCTCTTTGGCCCCGTTGATGTCACAGCGTACATCATTTCCTATCATCAGTGTTTTCTTCACATCCAGATGATACTTTTCTATCAGTTGTTCAAAAAAACGGATGTCCGGTTTCTTGGTTCCATAATCGGATGAAATTAAAATATCGTCAAAATATTTTGTAATATCCAAATAATTCATCTCATATTCCGTAAAGATTCTCTGGGCATTGGATAAAAGATATACCTTTTTACCACATTTTTTCAATGCTTTTAATAATTCTCTTACGCCATCATAAATCCGCACATACTCCATGGTCAGTACCCGGAAGAACTGTCCGGTATGAACGGCCAGCGCATCATCAGCCTTTATCCCCTTCTTCGCATAAAGCTCTTTGAATACTTCTTCAATACGAATCTCCGGAAATGCCTCATGGGCATAGTGTGGTTCCTTTTCCAACTCTCCCTTTAAATCTGTCTCTTTGCTTTGAATCAATGCCAGATAAGATTCCTGTAATTCCTGCGGGTCATATAAAGCTCCATGAAATCCGTAAAACAGACTCAGTTTTTCCCATACCTTGGCATCGTTTTCCTCTGTGTGGATATCTACCAGTGTTCCATACAGATCAAACACATAATTGTCGTACATATTACCTTCCATCTCCTACTTTTATTTAAACATCTTTGTCTTAGCAAAGATTAATGCAACAATGAGACTGCATACCACTGCGATTAATACGATAATAAGAAATCCATACGGACTCTCTGCAAATGGCATTCCCTTTGCAGCCACATTCATGCCATACGCTGAGAATATCATAGTCGGAACAGAAAGTACAGCTGTAATTATGGCAAGCACCTTCATTACCACATTCAGATTGTTGGAAATAACTGATGCAAAAGCATCCATCATTCCACTCAAAATGCCGCTGTAAATATTTGCCATCTCAATTGCCTGCTTGTTTTCAACAATAACATCCTCAAGAAGTTCTTCATCTTCCTGATATTTTTTAATATTGTCATTTTTAAATAATTTTTCCAGTACTACCTCATTGGAGCGGAGTGCTGTCGTAAAGTAAACCAGACTCTTTTCCAATTTCAAAAGTTCAATTAACTCCCGGTTCTGTGTGGACTTGTGCAGCTTGTTTTCCACAATTTCACTCTGGCGGTCAATACTTCTTAAGTACTGTAAGAAAAGAGAGGATGTCCGATACAAAATCTGAAGCACAAAACGGGAACGCATGGCAGGATTAAAATCCCGCACCGTGCCATTAGCAAATGCTTCTAATATTGGAGTCTTCTCAAGGCTTACTGTAATGACTGCTTTTTTTACCACAAAAATAGAAAGTGGAATGGTATCATAAAGTTCCTTATCATTATGGGTTTCAATATTCGGGATATTAACCAATACCATGGTATAATTCTCGTCTGTTTCAATACGCGAGCGCTCGTCCGTATCCAGTGCGGAACGCATGGCATCTGCATCAATTCCATACTGATTTACCATTGCTGCGACTTCTGCCTCTGTTGGATTTACAAGGGATATCCAGCAATCCTCCCCTGGTGATTCAATTTCGGTGATACGGTTCTGTTCACTGCAATAGTACTTAATCATCTTTCCACTTCCTTTCTCTTCATTTCCTGTAAAAAAAAACCCCATCAAAGCCGGAACACTTTGACAAGGGAATCTCGCTTAATCCTTTTTTAGTATATTTCCACCCCCTTTGTTTGTCAACCCTGACTCATGTATTTTCTCATCTGCAGTAATATTTTCTTCTCCATGCGGCTGACCTGTACCTGACTGGTGCCAAGCTTTGCAGCAATCTGGCTTTGCGTGGCATTTTCAAAATAACGCATCTTAATCAGCTGCTGCTCCCTTCCGGA
>OHMK01000463.1_pt1 | contig 18138 bp, 19 predicted proteins | sample 1569291 | NCBI WGS metagenome assembly OHMK01 (sample SAMEA3879517, study PRJEB24766) | human gut metagenome | biome: human-associated habitat; feature: feces | place: USA | collected 1985/1987 | reverse complement strand
TCTAGTAAGTCCTAACAGCAGCACACTCCTTTCCTCATCACTACCTCCGGAAACAATGATAGAGTCATTAATTGTATTGCGGATAAACTCGTCAGAATTCACGAGATTTCTAGTTGGAAATGCCTGTGCTCTATTTATTCCAGCCACATGCTTTGAAAGATAAGTCTCATTACTATCAAATAATGTTGATAAAACTTTTAGCATACGTTATCCACCTCTCTTCCTACCACCTAATCAACTTTGAACTTAAATCGGGTTCCATCAGAAAGACTCACAAAGCATTCTCCTGTTTGCATTTCATTAATATAAAAATCCTCAATCACATATCCTTCCCTACGATCTGTATAACAACCGCCTGGACTCATCGTTATATAATCTGCAATTTCTTTACCAAAATCATCTTGCATATACTGTCTGGTCGTTAAATCATTGGGTTTAAAATATAATTTTGTACATAATCCAGATAATAAGTTTCTACCATCATTTTCACCATAGATGGAATATAACTGTTCAATGCTTTGACATCCTATAATTGTTTTTAACCCCTTTGCCCTACCTATATTCACAGCCTGAGCAATGTCTATTTTTCCTATGGCGGGCAATTCATCGCATATAAGAAATAAACTGCCCGAATTGCTTTTTCTAGACAATACTTCATTAAGCATAAGGTTTATCATAGAACCAAATATCTTAATCTGTGTATCCTTGTAACTTGGATCATAATTTATAAATAGAGCTCGACATTCCTTATTTCTTACAAAATCACGTATGGAAAAGTCACCATCATCTGCAAACACATCTACAAGTGTTTGTAACGCAGTTGTTACTAATTCCCCCCAGACTCCAATAGCCTGCCTGTTATCAGTCTCTGTTCCGAGAAGTCTATTTAACACTCCCGGTTCTCCACAGTTCTCAATTATTCGAGCATAATCCTCCTCTTTATAGTTCAAAAAAAACCTCTTTAAACCACCATTAGTCCAATTTTTTCTTTCATGAAGACTATTCATACCTAATTTAATTAGACTAATGATTATGCAATACAGCAATTCCGACGCGCCTTCAACAAAGAAAGGTTCCTTGGTATTGTCCTTATACGAAAATAAATGTTTAACAAACTGTCTTGCATTTAGCTCAATCATTTTCATATCGTAACCATCTGCCAAAATATCTTTAAAGAGATTCCATTTTATACTTTTATCTGAATTAATTCCCTGCTCTAATATTAAATCTCCGTCCAAAAACATATCATCGAAGTCATCTTTTGCCTGTACAACAACCATGCTATAATTACTATAATTTGATCTAAGTTCACTCACTATTCGTCTTATACAATATGTCTTTCCAGATCCCGTTGCACCAATAGCACCTAATCCTTTTCTGAGATGATCATCTGTCAAATATAGTCTTGTTTTCCTATTTGCACACCTCCCCGATAAGCTTACCACAGAGCTATCATAGTCCTTGGGACTAAGCTCATTTATATCTCTTCCAAACAATACTCTTTTTGCTGTCTGTCCATACAATGCTATCACCACCTTTCAAGCATTTGATAGCTTTCCATATCGCGGCTATCCTTTAAAATAATTCTTTCACACTTTTGTTGTTCTATATAATCATGTCCAGATTTCATTTGTTCATTTGATTGAACATTTAGTCGAACATTTGATAAATCTATTATCTCTGGTGCCCTTGGTGGTCCATCTCCAAAGGACTGGATAGTGTTTGTTTTAACATCATAGTATCCATTAGTTGGTGAATGATATCCTTTTTTCTCACTTATCTCACTACAATTATGTGCTGCGAGATGATCTTCGTGACTAAGTAATTGAATATTCTCTACACACCCTGCAAATTCTGGATATTCATTGACTGATTTCATATGCTGACCTTCGTAGCCTGATACATGTCCCTTTTCTATAAGCTCATTCTGCTGTTCTATTGTCCAGTCAACCGTACCTTTACCATTACATACCAGTTTTTTTTCTCTTGACCAAGCTTCCTTTACAGCTCGCTTACGTTCATTATTAAGCTGTAATTTTTCTTCTCTTGTCATAGGAATACCTCCTATTCAAGAGCATCCAGCTCATCTTTCAAGAAATCCTCTAAGCAATCCCAATCAAGAAAGACATCTCCCGATTCATGTTCTAACTGAAGAATTTTACCCTCAGATGTAATTGATAGTATATCTCCGAAATTCATAACCCCCATCTCTATACATTCATTAAAATCCACCCCTTTATTTGCAGAAATAATCTTTTTTATAGGATAAAAAACTGTTCCTGGAACATCAATTTCTATACCATCAGATATTTCATATAATTCCTTAATAGCACTAAACTGTTTTGGATAAAGTCTCGATACCCTAGTTATATCTTCTTTAGAGGCTGGTGCAGAAATATCCATTCTGCACTTACCCTCTAAAGAAAGTAAAATACTTTCTATTGAATTCATAATTTGTCACCTCGTTATTTCAACTTACTCGCATCATCACCATTCACATCTACTATTAATACCTTTCGGTTCTGACATGCATACTCTTCAATTTGCTTATCGTTATCATCAACATCATCTATGTGCCAAGGATCCTCAAACCCCATTCCTAGAGGAATAAGCTGGCTTTCAGGCACACCATATGAAATCAGAACCTGACAAACGGCATTGGCACGATTTACGGATAACTCATTACAAAAGTCTGTTGAACCCGTAGCAGTAGTTCCTATCACATATACCTTATTGTTAGGATGTTCAAGCAATATCTGAGCATACTGAGCCAAAACACTTGAAGCCTCTTCATAGTCAACGAATTCTGCCTTGTCTCCTATAAATCGTACCGAAGTATTATCAAGAACAATCGTTTCAATAGGTTCCTCAATTATGATTTCAACTGGTTCTTCACTAGTTTCAATGTCTATTGAGCGATTCTGTACATCCACAACAGATACACTTGGGAGATTATTATCTGGCTCATCCGAAGCAATATCATTTACAAACTCTATGCTTTTTGCACCACCCTCTGTTAAAATGGTTCGCCAAATTTCCTCTAATTTATGTTTTTGCACCTCAGATAACTCTTGCTGTGGAGCAGCTGTTTGACCTAAGTACATCCATACTACATTTACATCTGTCAAATCTGGTATTGCCTCTACTTTATTTAATGCATCAACAATCGTCTTGGTATCTGCATATAATAGCCCTTTTGTAAAATCAAGATATCCCACGGTTGATAAACCATTGTCCATAATTACGAGTACTTTATCTGCGCTTGGACTACTACTAGAAAGAGTTTTAGAAGCATATGTGATGGCTTTTAATGTATCAACTTCTGAAACATCTGAGTTTAACTTTGAAAGTTCTTTTAACAACTGACTTGTATAGTTTGTTGCAATAGTCTTTTTCTTGTTCTCTGATAATCCGGACTTCTCTGGTTTAGGGATATCTGTCTGATATACCACTTTAGGATTACCATCATTTGTAATGAAAGAGACTGAACCATATGCATAACAGCAGTTATAAAGCTTGTCCTTAATAGATGCTGCATCTAATGGAAAACTTGGCTCATTGCTATGAGGACTACCTACAACTGCTAATGCAATTTCTTCATTACCTGTGTCTGAACAGTCTGTCATAAGACAAACCATTGAAATACACAGTGTCATTACTAAAATCACGCTTATAAATACGTTTCTTTTATTCATAATTTCACACCTCCTATGCCACCTTATTAACTGAGCCTACGTTGTCATTTACACTTGTTACATTTCCATCTGGAGCTTCGACCTCTGTCACCTGTTCATCTGAATTTCCTGTCTCAACAAGCATTTCCTGTGAAATCTTTGAAGTAGCAGATGGATTCGCAAGATATTCCGAAAGGTAAAGCCTTGCTAAGGATTTTAATATGTCACATCTTGCAACTATTTCTTCAATAGCAGCATCCATTGCCATCTCATCTAAATCAAGATCTCGCTTGACTCCTTCGTTAAGAGCATTTTCCATCTGTGTAATAGCTGCCTGGGTATCAGAAATCTTCTCATCAATTTCTATCTTCTCAATTTCTAAGTACGCAATCTTCTTTCTTGTTTCGTCATCACTAACATAAGCAATACCAAATCCTAAGAGCGAAGTAATAAGCGGACTAATAGACAAAAGCAGAACCACTGCTGTTCCTTTACTATTATCAGATGATGAACTACTGCTTGATACATACATTTCTTCGTCTGAAACAGTATTTTCAAGTTCCATTGACTGGCTTTCCTGACCATACATATCACTATAAGCAAATCTTAAATATACAGTTCCGCCATAGATAAGAAGAAAACCAGCAATAAAAATACTCATCATCAGTACCGCATTCTTAGCTGTCTTTTCAAATGCCGCATGAACAAATCTAGCGATAATAAGAGGTAAAATATTGAGAACTACTGCAACACCGAATGCCATAATAATTCCCATTAATGCACTCTGAGTAAGACACTCATCAAAAATTGAAAAAAGAACCATGCCATCCATGGCACTAAAGATTGGAACAAGAATAAGATTTGCTTTTCCACTTGTCCACCATGGCATTCCTGATTTGTGGAATCCCTGTCTTTCGCTCTTTCTGTCACTATATGTAACCTTCTGTGTTAAGGCATCACAGCCTCCATTGTTATGAATTGCCATAATCTACACCTCCTCTGCCAAACTGGTGCCAGCCCAGTAGATACGTCTATACTTTTCAAGTTCTCTAGCATTTGCCTCTCTATCCTCAAGGAAATACTGTAACTTGTTCTTCGCATCACTATAATCACCATTATGCATCGCATCTAAGGCTTTCATAATGAGCTGCTCATGATCACATCTCTGCACTTTTACAAATCTAATAGCATCAACACATATTCTCTCAATAACAGCGTCCATGTAGCTTGAGTTGAATTCATCAGGATTAGACTTAGTAAGAAAGCTCTCACACATCTCCTTGAATCTCTTCTCTAAATCATTTAACTGTGGTGAAATCTGATATTCTTTTGGCATGAGCCCCATATTAGGGGCATACATCGGAATTTCTACTGATGTATTAATCTCATTAGGACTATTAATGCTTCTCTTCTCTGTCGGTCTACTATCCACAGATTTCTTCTTCATACTCTTCTTCATTATGAACACCTCCTCCATAATTAATAGCTGCTTCAATCATATCTACTAGTTTCCTTCTGTTCTCGAGATATGCTTTTCTCCCTTGTGACTCCTTGTGAGAAACATGCGGAAAATGCTCTAATCTTTCACTTGATGCGGAAAGAACACCTCTCCAATACTTAGAAATACGAGAATGAAGAATTCCCTCTGCTCTCTCTTCATAGTGAAGAAGCATCTCATCTACCATATCAGACTCAGATTTTATTGATGCAAGCTTTTTAAGAATTTCTGACTTTCTCTCAGAAACCTTAGAACCTTTAGCCACTGCAATTGCGGCCTGTCTTCTTGCCTCTTCACTATGACCACCAATCACAGGATTTTTGTAGCTTAACAACAAATTAAGTTCTACAACCATCGAATTAGCTTCCTGAATCATCGGATTAAGTTCCTGTGACGTCTTCAGGAAAATCTTATTAATATGGCTATCGTAACTATTAACCTTTGTGTCAATTTCTGGAGTAATATAACCTCCCTCTAATTCACACAGCTGATTCTCCTGTGCATCCTTCTTTCCAGCTCTTCTTTCAAAAAGCTTTCCACCAGCGAACCTTATGAATAACGGATCCAAGTATTTGTACTTTTTCTTCTGCATAATAAAGCCCTCCTTGTCCTAAACATCTATTATCAACTAAATGTAAATTCGAATTGTTATATCTAAACCAAAATCAAATTTACAATATTAGCAAATCACAAATTTCTAATGTCAATCAATGAATTGATAATAAAGACATAATTTCGTTTCTTAACATCAATTGACACATTTTTATGTCGAAGCGAACAATTCATAACAATGCTCGCATTTACCTTCATTATTAACAAAACATGGTAAAACTCTTGTATTGTCATCATTATCTGCTACGACAAGAATTGATATTATTCCGTCAAAAGTCTTTGCAAATCCCTTATTTACCATCTCATCAGTCTTTGTAAAGTGATCACAAGAATTAATATGACTGTGCCAAATTCCTACAAAATCATAATCTGAAGAATTTACAATATCTGTTGCCTTGCATCCATCTAACGAATATGAATAGGGACACTCTTTTGCAGATAATATTGAAACAGCCTTTGTAGCTATTATTTCTTCATCAGTTCTTAATCCTAAAAGAATTCCACCTATTTCATGTTTCATATGATTGCCAACAAAAGCTTCATATATGTAATTGACACAATCATAATTAATTCTTGCTTTCATTAACCCTTTCCTCTACTTAACTCTTACAAGATATGAATGACCACACTTCTCACAAGGAGTCTGTGCAACGTCTCCTCTTACGAGTCTTGGTCCATCTGTGGTCCAGCCACAACGTGGACACTTGAAATACTCACTGAACATTGTTACACTTGGGATCTTTACTTTTTTCTTCATCGCTGATTCCTCCTTATAATGAAAACTGATATTTACAAACTTCCACCTAACAGATTAAGGCTTAAAAGTTTATATTAATGATACTTTTGCTCAACACATCAAGCAATGTGATTGAAATCAAGTAAAACTTTCCTTATCAATAATCGATTTACTGATATTCAATTCACCATTAAAATGCTGTATTTAAACATCTGTATCTGATGAAATAATCATATCAGTCAACAGACAATCTGTAGTTACCGAAAAAATCTGATTTGTTTCCATTTTGGATATTTATCTGATATAATTGATAATGAAAAGATTTATTATGGACGGAGGCGATTAAATGTACCTATGCATAGGAACCTTATTGAAATTGATAGATATATTTAGCAATGGGGCATATACAAAACTTGAAATATGTCAAGAATTATTTTCTTTTGCTGATAGTGATTATGACAAAAGAGATGCTTCTGAACTCATCAATTGCAATAGAAATATAAAAAAACATGAAAGAAATCATATTTTGAGCTTTAATCTTCAAAACGACAGGCAATACAATCGTTTACATGAACTTTTGGAAAGTATAGCTAATTTTATTCTTCGCGATGTGATACCTATTGATAACGTTGGACCTTTTATCCAATCTTTATTAACCATCATGCAAAGTGACGACAGATTAGTAAATGATTTCGGAATGAATCCTGAATATACAAAAGAAAATGTATTTAGTAATTTCAAAGAATTTGATGCAACAGAATTTCTAACCAATATTTTATACTACTGCTATGTATTAAAGGACAACAGGTTAGGCAAAGATACTGTTATCAACTGCTTGCAAAAAAGCTTTATTGAAGAACAGTCATTCGCTGCGAATAACATCATTATTAAAAATATTAATGGAAGCAACAGATATACATATCGAAAGAACTGTTCTGATAATGAGCTTCCACGCAACCTAACTCCTAATGATACAGTTATTGATTGTTCATCTAGAAATATTTTGTACAGAGACGACGAATTTAACAGTATTATAAGTTCCATCAAATCGAATGAAGCAAAAAACATATACCTTTATGGTATGGGAGGATGCGGTAAAACCAGTATTGCTCGAATGGTATATTCTCACTTAAAAAGCAACTATGATTGCTATGGTTGGATTAATTATTCTGAAAATTTGAAACAGAGTATGATTGATTCCATTGTCTTAGACGATTACTCCGATGAAACCATGACAGAGTGCGATTCCAAAAAAAAATGGCAAATGCTTCAAAGAAAACTTACCGACAGTAAACAATCGAAGTTGTTTATAATAGATAATGTTGATTATATCGAGCAAATTCAAGATCCCAAAACAGACAAGGATTTAATTTCTCTATCTACATGGGATAACACTACAATAATTATCACCTCAAGAATTGAAGAATTAACTGGTTATACCACAAATCGTATTCGTATTAATAATTTGGGTGATGAAAATAATGATGAAAAATGTATAGATCTCTTCTATCATTATAATGAAAAAATTGCTTCAAAAAGATCTTCAAACCATGATGTAGTTGCAAAACTCTGTGCGCTTGCTGGTTATAACACAATGGTAATTGAACTTCTTGCAAAGGGAAGTTACTACTATGGGGAAGATTTAGATGAGTTTTATCAAGAATTATTAAAAAACAATTTCAGTTGTGCTAACGATACCAATGTATCCACAGATCATGATTTTACAAAAATTAGAACAGCCGAAACAGATAGCTACTATGATATAGGTAACGAAACCGTTGCAACACAGATATATAAGCTCTTCAACATGAAAACCAGAAGTGAACTTGAACAGCTTATTTTATGGGATTTCCATTGTTTAAAAGAAAACGAAAAGGTTACTCGAAAAGAATTAAAAGACTGGATGGGTTACGAGCCCAAAGGCCTCGATAGACTACGGGATGAAGGATGGATTAAATTTCAGGATGGATTATTTTTTATTCATCCATTAGTAAGTCAGGCAATATCCTGCTCGCATGAGACAAGCAAAACATATTGGGACATTAAAAAAGTAATGATAGATGACGGAAAATGCTCCAATGAATTCATCTCTGCAATCACTAAAAATACATTTTTTAATGATTCAGACAGTTTCGAACTTTCATTGAGGAAGCTTCTTTTTGTTGACTGTCTCACTTACCACGGCGATTACTTATCTCCAAACACTTGGATAAATATTGCGGATTTTGCAAGACGACGTGGCAATGTAAACCTAGGAATTTACTACTATAAAAAATCACATAATCATTATTCATCTTTAGTTTCCATAAATGCTAATATTGACATGAAACAGTATTGGAAATGCACATATTTCTATGGTTATATGCTTTCTTATACAAAATCTGGATATGTAGAGGCCGAAATCTTGCTTAAAAAATCTCTTGAAATAGCTGAGCATATTATTCAAGAAAAAGGGGATACAGATGATAATATCCTTATTTTAGCAACAAGTTTAGACCATTTGGGATACATATTAAGTAATTCTCTTAACAATGATATTATAAGAATAACATTAGCTGATATCTATCTTAATGAGGCTGTAAAGTTGCGCCAAATGTTATGTTCTGCATATCCTGAACATTACCGTTTAATGCATGATTACGCATGGAGCCTTGACAACTTAGGAGCATTCTATACAAAAATAGATGTACGAAATATTAATTTTGATATAAACCAAGAATCAAATGGTATAACGCACCTCACTAAAGAAGAAATAGTACGAAACAAAAGCAAAACAGAAGCTTTATTAAAAAAAGCTTTAAAGATAAGGATGGATTTATCAAAAGCAAGAGGCACTGAAGACTCTACAGAAGTTGCATGGACATACTTTAATTTAGCAGAACTGATATATAATAATTTGATGGATGAGCCAACTAACAGCAATAATGACATTAACAAATTTCTAAACATTGCATTAAGACAAACCCAGATACAGAATGCAGAAATGTACATTAATAAAGCGTTAGATATATACCATAGACTCGACAAACGATATCCTGGTCAACATATGAGTTCAGAGGCACGAACTACCGCATTATATGGCAAATTACTGATGTTGTGTACAGACCGTCATGCCGAAGCACGTACACACCTTGATAAAGCAATACTATTATATAAAACATTAGATAATGAAAATTCTGGCATATATAGGGAAGAAGTACATGTATTACGTATGATTTATCACCATTCATAAATAATAATTATTAGTTTTTGGGGGAAAAGAGAATATTAAAGAAAAGAGTCTGTGAAAGTTTTTCTGTAAATAGGATTTTGAGGTCTTCTATGATAAAATATAAAATCATAGGAGGCCTTATTTTATGGCAAGAGAAAAGAAACCGGTACACAAAGTACAAATGACCGAAGGAAAAAGAAATATCATTCGTCAGCTCCTTGAAGAGTATGACATTGAATCCGCGCAGGACATTCAAGATGCCTTGAAAGATCTGCTTGGCGGAACCATCAAAGAAATGATGGAAGCTGAAATGGACGATCATCTTGGATACTCCAAGTCTGAACGCTCAGACAGCGACGACTACCGTAACGGCTATAAGACCAAACGGGTAAACAGTAGCTACGGAAGTATGGAAATCGAAGTTCCACAGGATCGTAAATCTACCTTTGAGCCACAAGTGGTAAAGAAACATCAAAAAGACATTTCAGACATTGATCAAAAGATTATTTCAATGTATGCCAAAGGTATGACTACCCGGCAAATATCAGATACACTGGAGGATATCTATGGATTTGAAGCGTCAGAAGGCTTTATTTCAGATATAACCGACAAAATCATGCCACAGATTGAAGATTGGCAGAACCGACCGCTTTCAGAAGTTTATCCGGTTCTTTACATTTATGCAATCCACTATTCTGTCCGCGACAATGGCGTTATCCGAAAACTAGCAGCCTATGTTATCCTGGGAATCAATCAGGATGGTTACAAGGAAGTTTTAACCATTGAAGTAGGGGAAAACGAAAGTTCAAAATACTGGCTTTCTGTTTTGAATGGTCTGAAAAATCGTGGGATTAAGGATATTTTGATCATTTGTGCAGATGGACTGACAGGCATTAAAGAAGCAATCGCTGCCGCCTATCCTAAAACAGAGTATCAGAGGTGCATTGTTCATCAGGTCAGAAATACCATGAAATATGTTGCAGACAAAGACCGTAAGCCGTTCTGTGCAGACTTAAAAACCATTTATCAGGCTCCAACCGAAGAAAAAGCATTGGATGCATTGGAACGAGTCACAAAAAAATGGAACGAAAAGTATCCGAATTCCATGAAGAGCTGGAAACAAAACTGGGATGCTATTTCGCCAATTTTTAAGTTTTCTGCAGAGGTCAGAAAGGTTATATATACAACAAATGCCATCGAAAGCCTGAATGCTACCTACCGCAAACTTAATCGGCAGAGAAGTGTCTTTCCTAGCGATACTGCATTGTTAAAGGCTTTATATCTATCCACTTTTGAGGCAACCAAGAAATGGACGATGCCGCTTCGAAACTGGGGACAGGTTTATGGCGAGTTGAGCATCATGTACGAAGGACGACTGCCCGAATAAAAAAATTAAAGCTTGTTTTACAGGCGGAAATATTCGCCTGCTCTTGACATGCTCGAATCAATACTGTTATATATAAAGCAAGGGCTGAATGCTCATTTGAGAGCCTTCAGCCCAATCATTATCATAGAAGATCACATTTACAGACTTTTATTCACACACTCACAGTTGTCGAAATATATATTTACATAGCCAATACCCTCATTACTATTTCCAAAAGTCATACTATCAATTTTATATTTTTCTAGTTTCTTTTATAACTTAATACTATGTTTCCTTAAGAAACCATCAAATACATTCTTTTCTGGATTGTATGCTAATGATTCATACATAGGCTTAATTTTTTCTTCTAACGTCCCATCTGCTAAACAACGAATTCCGTCAACAGAATATAAGTCTCCATTAAAGTTTGGACACATAGTTATAGTTCCATCTGTTGCAATACGAACTGTAAATTTACCTTGCTGACAAAATATCTTGCACTTATTACATTCTGAATCCCTAATAGTATATCTACTATCTGTTGCCAATATAGTAAATCCGTTACTCATCTTTATACTATGACCATACCTGTGCCGATTTTCATCAACTATTCCAATTTTTTTTAATGCCTCACATGTTTCTTTATAAGACACAAAATTTTTCTCAAAAAACTTTCGTTCTTCATTATTCCAATCGTCATTAGGATATGCATATAATTCCATCAGATTAGCCGATGTGAATCCGTTATTATAGCAAAAGTCTAAGTAATATTCCAAATCATCCATTTGTTCTTTAAGCATTACACGATTTGCTCTTATATTATCTATATACTTACGAGCTGTACGAACAGAAGATACAACCTTATCAAAATTATCACTTCCAGTAATTTTGTTAAAACTATTCTTATCGGCAGTATCAAAACTTACCTTAATTGTTGTTAATTTGGGCAGATTTCCATGCTCATCACAATATTTCCCCAACAATAGACCATTCGTTGTGATTTCACGTCTCTTGAATCCCATATCAGCAGCAGAATCGATAATCCTACCCCAGTCCGGATTAATCATTGGCTCACCACCAGTAAGAGAAATACCATTAAAACCAACCCTCTGAAAAACTGTTAAAATATTGAGTAACTGTTCTGTAGAAATACATCCATTACTTAATGGAGTATTCCTAATATCTTCCATTGCTGCCATTCGCCTGTTATTAATGTTCCTGTTATCACCAATACAATATATGCAGTTCATGTTACATACAGGAGAAATAGCAATTCTAATGTTTCTCTCAAATTCTTTCATATATTATTCACCTCGTAAATCATATTAGTAATACCTGGCAGTAATATTTCCAAATATCGATTGCATAAATAAGCAAATTCGACCTTTATTATATCATTTAGAGTTTTCTTATATTTTTTCGGAATAATTTGCATAATAATGCTTATCGCCTGCCCGAAATAACCTTCTTCTATATTCTTCCTTATCATAGACTCTTCTTTCTGTAAAAATATTATTTTATAATAAATAGCATTTCCATGTAAGGGTATTTCTTGCCTCATAAATTTTACAAACTTTGAAAGTATATCTTCTACTATCTGAATAATATTTTCGTCAAAATTATAGTTTTTTGAAGGATGACCCCCGCACATTAATATTATCATTCTAGCCTTAATACCGCTATATTGTTCAAGTAAGTCTTTCAATAGGATTGCGTTTCCTCTTGATGAAGACATTCTCTTATTATTTCTTTTTCCTAATCCAGTAATGAAATATTCCTTAGTGCGATATTCTTCCTTCATGAGCAATACTTCAGAAAAAGTCTTTTTAACAATCCAAGTTTTTAAGTGTTCCTCACAAACAAAAATATCACATGGTAACCAATCCAAAATACGCTCAACAACTTCTTCACTATGATGCGCTTTTCCTTGTACAGCGTCAAATATATCACTAACTAATACTTCAAACTCTTCATCCGAATAGTTCTCAAGGCAAATTTCTTTTGAAATCAAGTCAAAAATCATAAAAAAATCTCCATCAAACATCGGGTCAATAATCTGCTTTTCACTATAATATGTACCTAATCCATAATCTCTTAAAAAGCCGAAATCACTGGTAATAGTATCAAACGAGCCAATTATATTTTTACGATGAAATTTTTGAATAAATTGAATTTTTTGAATAAATTCATATGTTCTCTTTCTCCACTCCTGATTATTGAAATCTATTGCTAATTCCAATGCATCATTCTTTACAATCATTTGTTTCTCAGCATATTTTTCGAATAGTTTTTTTACAAAAATTTGATATTTTGAAGTATTAGTTTTGTAGAAGCAATCATAATTACATGAAATACCTAGTTCTTTAAAATTTTCTAACATCTGTTCCGTGTAATAATCCAACAAATCAGTTGCTGACAAAAGACCACATAAATCATTCTCCGGCATCTTATAATATGCTCTATACAAATTCATTGTTGTCAAATCGTTATGTTTTAACTTATCAAAAATTATGTCTGCTGTCACACCACTGTAATGAGCTGCTATAGGAAAGAATACGTTGTTATCAATTCTCTTGTAGCGAGCAATAATATCAGCAATCACAAAAAGCCTTGCATGATCTATACTTATTGGACATACCGGATACATATACGGCAATGATAGTAGATAATTTTTCATAAAATTTCCTCCTAATTTATATAAAATTGTGATATAATATCTTTAGCACCATAGCCAAGGAGGTAAGGCAAGAATTTTCATTAGTTCTAATCGTTGGTTCAAATCCAACTGGTGCTTTCTTACTTTTAGAAATGGGATGGTACAGTTATGTTCAAATACAATCTTTCTTCACCGGAATACATAAATAGTAAAAAAGAAATAGTTAGATGCAAAAAACTTTGTCATCAAATTAATACTTTACCTCCGTATTCTAAATTAGTATCCTATAAAATTAATAAATTAATGCAACATCGACTACCCAATAATAGTCAAATATTACCTCCTGTCTACATCGACCGTGCCAATTGCATAACTATTGGTCAGAATGTTTTCATTAATTATGGTTTTCATTGCGTTGCACGTGGATTGGTTGAAATTCAAGATAATGTTATGATTGCACCTAATGTCACTATTCTTACAACTAACCACGATTATCATAATAGAAGTATTCTGTTTTGCAAAAAAGTAATCATTAAGAAGAACGCTTGGCTTGGCTCTAGCTGCATTATTTTACCCGGTGTAATAATTGGCGAAAACTCCGTCATAGGAGCAGGTGCGGTTGTAACAAAAGATGTGCCTGACAATTGTGTATTTGCAGGAAATCCCGCAAAGTTAATAAAGCATATTTAAATTGTACTATTAATATAATCTCTAATTTCGTTATCATAATCACAGAGTGTATTAAATGCTTTCTTCATTAAATATTTTCTTGTTTTCAAAGACACATCACCATTATTTTCTAATTCTGAGACAACTAGATCATAGTCTTCTGGCTGACAGACGATTATAATTCTTTTATAGTTTTTTGATGCGCTTTTTAATAATGTAACACCTCCAACATCTATATATTTTAACGTCATATCAGTATTATCATGAATATCCTCAGCAAAATTATGAATATTTATTACAACCATATCAAATGGCTTTATTCCCAAGCTTTGGAGTTGATGCATATGTTCAATATCTTTATGATCTGCATCAATAGCTGCAAAAACCTCAGTATATAATGTCTTTATAATGCAATCCAAAGAATTATTATGATAAATCATTGTGGAAACATCGGCTACAGATATTCCAGAATCTTTTAACATTTCATATGTTGCACCTGCTGAAACTATTTCCACATTAAGTTGTTCTAGTTTTTTTGCAAACTCTACAATCCCTTTCTTGTTATTCACTGTCAGTAACGCTCGCATTTATTCTCCTCCTAAGACTAGTTTTTTATTAGACCTTAACAAAACGTTGCAATTCACATAAATATAACTTTTTCTTCCTAAAAAAGCCAAATAACACCTTATTGAATATGATAAAATTAACTAGAAATCATATGTCTAAGAAAGGATTTATTCTGATGCTTATTATGTAAACGTTTCATAGTGTGTGCTCTCACTTTGTTAGCTACTCCAAAGAGCGATATACCTTTTAAAGTTTTTTCTGCATTCCCAGGCATACCAAGTGGACGATTCTAGCATTCTTGAATGCGACAACCTTGTGTTACTAATGATATTTAAGAAAATAGACTCTTCGTCTCCAGACTGTAAAGTCTATTTTCTCAAGAATACGTACAAACTATGAAACACTTTCAATATTATACCATATAAACAGTCTGCTGTGGTAAATTTATATTGCAAAGATAAATTTGAAAATTGAACTTTTTATCTTAGAAAGCCATATTCATATAGATAAAATTATTTCTTTTCTTCTAGAAGTCATTTCTATGTATCAACAAGCAAAATCAATAAATACAATTTACTGACTTTTTGTGGATACTGAATCTCCAACATATCTTTTCAATCTTACAAACAAGCTTCTTTTGGCATTTCTTGTTTATATAAAACAACATTCTGATTAAAGATCACGGATGAGCAAAGTGAATTACGTTTTTGTCTACTATCTCTTTATAATCCTTCAATCTTGCTCTATCAATTTTTCCATTTGTATTTCGCGGTAACGTACTCATTCTAATATAGACTGTAGGGATCATATATTTCGGCAATTTTTTTGATAATTGCTTTTTAAAAGTTGCAGGAGCAATCTCGCTTTCTGCTTCATAGATAAAAATAATCACTTTTGTTCGGGACTTTCACCCATTAGAGCGCGCCCATGGCACGCAAACCAAAAAGGCACACTACCATCTTCGTACAGTAGTATGCCTTCCCTATTCTGCCTACACAATGATTAATTATCATCTCGACTGAGAGCTGCTATTCTTACTAAATTTCTCTCATCAATGCCATCTCTATCTCTTCTTCTCAGACTTTTTCATGAGATTATCACCCTTCTTATCACCCACATCAACTCTGCCAGCTTTCACAGCTGCTTCAAAAGCATCAGCTCCATACTTATGCTCACCCTCTGCCACCCCCATAATTAGGTGTTATTACAGATGTTGTGTAGCTATCCATCTGGTCCTTTGCTTTTTCAGCAGCAACCTTCATCTTATCTCTATTAGCAATCTTCGTATTTCTTACATCAAGAGAAAGATTCTCAACCTCTTATCTATCGCTACATCCAAATGAAGCTCTAAGTTCTAATACACTCTCTTCTGCCAATCCCAAGGCTTACAAAGCATAGAATTGTCTGCTCTGAAAATCTCCTGAGAATAGTCCTTCTGTTCTTTACCAGCAAGTACCCTGAAGCTATTTGCAATCAATCTGCTGATTAGCCACTTGCCTCTTCTGTAAAACCATCAATTCTTGCAAGAGTAATATCTGTCTCAACAATACCATCTCTAACTTTATCTCTGATTTTCTCAAGCTTCTTCTTTACACCGAAGAACTCTGAAACCATATTTAATGCTTCCTTGCCCTTCTTAAACTCTGTGACAATCTCTGTTGCTTTTGCCCTCATATCCTCTTTTACTTCAAAGAGCTTCTGTTTCATTTCATCGCAAAGCTTCTGCACACGGTCTACCATCTCTGACATTGTTTTCTTTAATGTCTTTGATGCCTGCTCTTCCTTCATCCCACAAAGCTCCTTACGCATCTTCACAAGCTCATGTTTCATCTGGTCAAGCTTGTTTTCAAGCATATACACATAAGCTGACATTTCAAATACTTCCCCTGCCTGCTTCTTGCGATCATTCTGCTTTAAGAGTTCCATGATAATCTCTTCCTTTGTCATGGAACTCATTATTTCTTCCATAATTGCCTCCAATATACATGTAAATGAGCCTACCACGTTTCTGGTAGATTCTCGCACCACATTTTATTTAGTTATCAAAGTTACTCATTAACAAAAAGGAATGGACTTTCCCGAACCAATATCCTATCCATCCCTCTTCTCATTCTTGTCATTGGACTTATCCTAGCTATTTCCCTCCTTTATTACCAGATAGCAGACATCCTGATAGGATATCCTTGCCTGCCTCACCCTTCTGCTTGGTCTTATAAGATAGCATCGATACAAATACCTTTTATTTACTCTGAGGGATATTAATATTATTTACAATAAAGCAATCTTCAAAGTAGAGCAATATTGGTAATCTTAAAAGAATCTCCAAATACTACTGTCGCAAAGACTCTTACATTATGTTCTTCCTTCTTTACTTCATTTACTCTGATCAAATCCTTCTTTGCTGGTTGGCCAGTAAAGAGGGTATATATCATTAAACCCAAGTAGCTTACAAAATAAAAATGTCAATTTTGTTTGCTCCTACACGCTCAATGTAACCATGATTTCTTAAATATATTCTATTGATTTTTAACAACCGTTTCAAGATTCTATATCTTCCTCTATCCCCATTACCTCTCTAAACTTCTTTCGTCTCTTGTCATTAATATTATCTGCTTTTGCCCGGAATTGTTGATATTCTGTCGGTCTTCCCGCCTCTTCACTCTTATGAAGAAGCTCCTCAATTGCTTTTATCTCTTCCTCCGCGGTCTCTTTATTTACAGAAGACTCTTCTTGATTACACTCTATTTCTAATTTACGGATACGTATTTCAAGCATACGTATATAATTGATTAACAGATCCGTCTTTTCGTTCAGACTTTGGGTGTCTACTTCCAGAATATCAATTGACTCTTTCATATTCCATATATTTACATCTTCCTCTGGATCAAAGTCACATGCAATCTCTGACTCTGTTTTTCTTGGAATAATCATTGCCCTCAACAGTATAAATAGCAGCAATGCATAGGTATGATCCGCTACAAGAGAATCACATCTGTCATACGGCTTCGTACATCCTACTCCGATCTGCCATACAGTTAACATCACAAACATAATAGTTACCCAGCGTAAAATATCCGTTCTGCCTACCGAATACTTCGATGTACACTTTACCGCAACTGCTGAAAAGATGATATTCACAGCAAGCATTC
>OHMK01000457.1_pt1 | contig 18324 bp, 15 predicted proteins | sample 1569291 | NCBI WGS metagenome assembly OHMK01 (sample SAMEA3879517, study PRJEB24766) | human gut metagenome | biome: human-associated habitat; feature: feces | place: USA | collected 1985/1987 | reverse complement strand
GGGCGCAGTTCCGGGTTTTACGTAACCCAGGGCGTTGCCCTGGGCTCTGGACTTGTTGGGCTTTCAGCCCGTGCCTGGCCGCTGACAATCGTGCTCTGGACTCGTTGGGCTATAGCTCGCGCCTAGCCGCCTATATCGTCGCGAGCGCCCTGAAAGGGCTGCCAGTTCACAGCCCAGGGCAACGCCCTGGGTATTAGCGCATAATAGCCAACGCCCTGTAAGGGCAAAAGTAAAATGATATGGCACAATCACTAAGTAAAATATACCTGCATATAATCTTCCATATTAAAACAACAAGTCCATGCCTTCTTGACGAAGATATCAAGCGTGTACACGCTTACATCGGACAGCTTATCAACGATTTCAATTGTTCAAACATTTGGGTTGATGGGGTTTGTGACCATGTACATGTTTTATGTCTGTTGGGGCGTGATGTTTCACCAGCTCATCTTATAGAGGAGATTAAGCGTAACAGTAGTCGGTGGTTAAAAACGCTCTCCCCTCGTTATACAAGGTTTTCGTGGCAGGGAGGTTATGCCGTATTCTCTGTCAGTCAGTCAATCGTTGATAAGACGCTGGAATATATTAAGAATCAAAAGGAACATCATAAGAGAACAACGTTTCAGGAGGAATACAGACAATTTTTGAAGCTCTATTGCGTTGATTTTGACGAGCGATATGTGTTCGCAGATTAGCGTTTATTACTTTTGCCCTTACAGGGCGCAGTTCCGGGTTTTACGTAACCCAGGGCGTTGCCCTGGGCTCTGGACTTGCTGGGCCTTCAGCCCGTGCTTGGCCGCTGACAATCGGGCTCTGGACTCGTTGGGCCATAGCTCGTGCCCCCCTTCCCCTCCCCTTTTTTTCAACCATCAAACGATATGACAAACAATTATGAGATAATGGCCCCTGTGGGCTCACGCGAGTCGCTGGCCGCCGCCTTAAAAGCTGGCGCCGACTCCATCTATTTCGGCATCGAAGCCCTCAATATGCGGGCACATTCTGCCAACCGTTTCACCATTGACGACTTGAGAGAAATCGCCGCCATGTGTAGCGAACACGGCGTCAAGAGTTATCTGACGGTCAACACCATCATCTACGACGAAGACATCGAACTCATGCACCGCATCTGCGATGCCGCCCACGATGCCGGCATCTCCGCCGTCATCGCTGCCGACGTCGCCGTCCTCGTCTATTGCCGCGAGATCGGTCAGGAAGTCCATCTCTCCACGCAACTCAACATCTCCAACGTTGAGGCCCTGAAGTTCTATGCCCAGTTTGCCGACGTCGTTGTCCTCGCCCGCGAGCTCAACCTGCGGCAGGTGGCCCATATCCACCAGGCCATCGAGGAGCAGAACATCTGCGGCCCTTCGGGAGCCCCTGTGCGCATCGAGATGTTCTGCCACGGCGCCCTCTGCATGGCCGTCAGCGGTAAGTGCTATCTCTCGCTCGACAACCTCGGACGCTCCGCCAACCGTGGCGAGTGTATGCAGGTGTGCCGACGTAGCTACACCGTGCGCGACCGCGAGACGGGCGTGGAACTCGATGTCGACAACAAATATATCATGAGTCCGAAGGACCTCAAGACCATCGGATTCATCGACCGCATGATGAAAGCCGGCGTGCGTGTGTTCAAAATTGAAGGACGCGCACGCTCTGCAGAATACGTCTACACCGTTGTGCGCTGCTACAAGGAAGCCATCGAAGCCGTTGAGCGCGGCGAGTTCACCGAAGAAAAGGTGGAGGACTGGAACACGCGCCTGAAAACCGTTTTCAACCGCGGCTTCTGGGACGGCTACTACCTCGGACAACGCCTCGGCGAATGGAGCGCCAAATACGGGTCGTCGGCCACGGAGAAAAAAGTGTATGTTGGCAAGGGAACGAAATATTTCTCACGCCTCGGCGTGGGCGAGTTCTATCTCGAAGCCGGAGAAATCCACCGTGGCGACAAGCTCGTCGTGATTGGTCCAACAACTGGCGTCATTTATCTGACGGCCGATGAGATTCACTATGACAACGGGCCCGTTGAGGTCGGCAAGAAGGGATGGGCCGTCTCGGTCGCCGTGCCAGAGAAAATACGCCCTTCCGACAAACTCTATAAACTGGTGGCAACAGACGATTTTTAATTCTTGATATGAACCTGTTATTTGACTACGGCGGCGTCTTGGTCGACCTCGACAAGCAACGCTGCATCCGCGCATTCGAAGCCCTCGGCTTCGATATCCGCCCTTATCTCGGCACCTATGCCCAGGCCGGTTTCTTCTCGGAACTGGAGCGCGGCGCCATCTCCGTTGAGGGCTTCTGCGACAAGATACGTGAGGCGGCAGGCAACGAAAGTCTCTCCGACACTGATATCTGCAACGCCTGGAAGGATTATCTCACGGGGGTGCCAGCGGAACGACTGGAGATGCTGCTGAAAATCGCACGGCATTATCCCGTTTATCTCCTGAGCAACACCAACACCATCCACTGGAAGATGGCGGAGGAGGATTATTTCAACTTCCAGGGACACACCGTTGACGACTTCTTCCGCAAGAAGTTTCTCTCCTTCGAAATCGGGGCGGAGAAACCCTCGGAGGAAATCTACCAGGCCGTTATCGACGGCATTGGCTGCGAGCCTTCCGACATCCTCTTCTTCGACGATTCCGACGTCAACTGCGATGCCGCACGCAAGATGGGGCTGCAGGCCCGCGTGGCGCCTGCCAACAGTGCGTGGCTCTCGTTCTTCACCGCCGACGGCGAATATATTCCTGAAGCGGAGTGACGCATGGGAGCGGCATATATCTTAAACAACTGTGAGGCTTTCACCCCCACTGGTGCTGCCTCTCGACGTGTGGCCACCATCGGTTTCTTCGATGGCGTCCACACCGGCCACCGCTATCTCCTCTCGCAGGTGGAACGGCTGGCGCGTGAAAACAGCATGGCGGGCATGGCCGTCACCTTCGAGCGCCATCCGCGCCAGGTGTTGCAGACCGACTATTGTCCCGTGTTGCTCAACACGCCCGAAGAGAAATACCGCCATCTGGCGGAGAGCGGCATCGACGCCTGCGTGATGCTCGATTTCACGGTGCAGATGGCGCAGCTTTCGGCACGCGACTTCATGCGCCTTTTTCTCCGCGAACGCTATGGCGTGGAGAAACTCGTGATGGGCTATGACCACCGCTTCGGCCACGAGCGCCATCTTTCGTTGGCCGACTATCAGGCCATCGGGCGCGAAGTGGGCATCGAGGTGGTGCAGGCCGAAGCCTTCCAGACGGCGGACCTCACGGTGAGCTCTTCCGCCATACGCCGCCTCTTGCAGGGGGGCGACGTCGACCGTGCCAACCGCTGTCTGGGCTATGCCTACGAACTGGCGGGGACTGTGGTCGACGGCCACCACGTGGGGCGCGACTTGGGATACCCAACGGCCAACCTGCGGCCCGAAAACGTCCTGAAACTCGTGCCGGGACGTGGCGTCTATGCCGTTGAGGCCGTGTATGACGGGAAGACCTATCCCGCGATGCTCAACATCGGATTTCGCCCGACGCTCGACAACGGTGCGGAGAGCACCATCGAAGCGCATCTCTTCGGCTTCTCTGGCAACCTCTATGGCGAGACGCTGACCCTCCGTTTCCTCCATCGTGTGCGCGACGAACAGCGCTTCCCATCGCTCGATGCGCTGAAGCGACAGTTGGCGGAGGATGCGGCGACGGTTTGTCGGATGCTGGGGCGGGGGTGACAACGAATTGACGAATTTCGTGGGCGCGTGATTGGGGCGAAAAACAACGAAATATAATAATGGCCTCAGGCGGCGTAACAACGAATTACACGAATTAACGAATTTCGTGGGGGCGTAGCACTATATCGCCGCGAGCGCCCTGAAAGGGCAGCCAGTTCACAGCCCAGGGCAACGCCCTGGGTACCAGTGTATAAACGCCTACGCCCTGTAAGGGCAAAAGTATGGGCGAATGGTTGTTTATTACTTTTGCCCTTACAGGGCGCAGGAACGGGGAATACGGCACCCAGGGCAACGCCCTGGGCTCTGGACTTGTTGGGCCTTCAGCCCGTGCCTGGCCGCTGACAATCGTGCTCTGGACTTGCTGGGCCTTCAGCCCGTGCTTCGCCTCAAAGGTCGTTATAATGCTGGCACCCCGCCCCTCTCTCATATATATAACAACCAACCCTTCCACTCACATGAAAAAATCATTATTATTGATTATATTATTCCTGCTCTATCAGGTGCTTGCCGCCGTTATGGCGCAAGTGTGGACCCATCTCAATGGCAGCGGTGCCGGCGCAGAAGCCACAGACGTCGCGGCCATGCCGTCGGCCACCAGTCTCGGTGTCTCCATGCTCGTCAGTATGGCCCTCGTCTTGTCTTTGCTCTTCGCGTTGCGTCTCATCCGCCGATGCCCGTGGCGTAGCAGTCTCGACGACGCACCGCAGATGACGGCGACCCCTGGCGAAACCACCCTCGCCGCCACCCTCTGCCCTCCGAAGAAATGGCAGGCCAAAATCGTTAAGGGACGTCCCGTCAGTGCCGTAGGGTGGGGCATGGCCCTCGTCGGCTTCGTGGTTCTCTCCCTTGGCACCAGTTTGATGCTCTCCCCCGTCGGGATGGACGACCGCGGTATGCAAAAAATCTTTGAAGGCATGAAAGACAGTGGCACCTGCCTGTTCCTCATGGCCGTTGCCGGTCCTGTGTTTGAAGAAATCGTCTTCCGCGAGGGCGTGCTCCGCCAGTTGGTACATTCGCGCCGCAGGAACGACCCCACGTCGGGCGGTCTCACCCTGTTGTGGGCCACCGTTGTCAGTGCCCTCTGCTTCGCCCTCGTTCATGGCAACCTCCAGCAGGCCGTTCCCGCCTTCATCCTCGGCCTCGCCCTCGGCCTCTGTTATTGTCGCACTGGCAACATCGTTATGTGCTCCGTGCTTCATGTCGTCAACAACAGTATGGCCCTCGGCCTCATGTTCCTCCCGCAGCTTAACGACGCGATGGAAAACCTGCCGACACCCCTCTCCGTTGGTGTCGGCATGCTATGTGTCGTCGTCGGCGCCTTGATGCTCATCGGTATGTATCTCATGCCGGTTACTAAAAAGTCTGTTAGTTTATGAAGATAGGAAATGTAGATTTAGGCGAACGCCCCGTTGTGCTTGCTCCCATGGAAGACGTGACCGACATCGGTTTCCGTCTGCTGTGTCGCCGCTGCGGTGCCAGTATGGTCTATTCAGAATTTGTTGCTGCCGATGCCCTCGTTCGCATGGTCAACCGCAGTCTCGACAAACTCACCGTGTGTGAGGAAGAGCGTCCCGTTGCCATCCAGATATACGGCAAAGACCCCGTTGCCGTGCGCGATGCCGCACAGATCGTGGTGGAACGCGCCCGTCCCGATGTCCTCGACATCAATTTCGGCTGCCCCGTGAAGCGCGTGGCTGGGAAAGGTGCTGGCGCTGGTATGTTGCAGACCCCCGACCTCATGCTCGAAATCACGCGGCAGGTGGTCGAGGCCGTCGATGTGCCCGTGACGGTGAAGACCCGCCTGGGTTGGGATGCCGACCATAAAATCATCGTCGGCCTCGCCGAGCAGTTGCAAGACTGCGGCATTCAGGCCCTCACCATCCACGGCCGCACCCGTGCACAGATGTACACCGGCACAGCCGACTGGACCCTCATCGGCGAGGTGAAGAAAAATCCGCGTATGCACATCCCCATCATCGGCAATGGCGACATCTGTTCGGCCGACGATGCCGTGCGGGCTTTCAACGATTATGGCGTAGATGCCGTGATGGTGGGCCGCGCCACCTTCGGCCGTCCTTGGATTTTCAAGGAGATGTATGACGCGCTACACCAGGGCGAACACGGCGTGGACCATGTCATCGACAGCGACTATGCCCCCATGTCGGCCGACTGGCAGCTCGACGTATTGAAGGCACAGGTCAAGGAAAGCGTCAGCCGCATCGACGAATACCGCGGCATCCTCCATGTGCGCCGCCATCTGGCCGCCACGCCGCTCTTCAAGGGCCTTCCCAATTTCCGGCAGACGCGCATCAATATGTTGCGGGCCGAACACGTTGACGAACTCTTTGACATCATGGAGAGCACACGTCCGCTGATACGGGCGGCGGAAGTCTGAGGCGCAGCACTGTAGCTCACTTTGCTCGCAAAGTGAGGGGGAGGATTTTTTGGGCGACCAAGCACGGGCTGAAAGCCCAGCAAGTCCAGAGCCCAGGGCAACGCCCTGGGTTACGTAAAACCCGAACCTGCGCCCTGTAAGGGCAAAAGTAAAAGTCAACCGTTCGCCCATACTTTTGCCCTTACAGGGCGTAGGCATTTATGCGCTGATACCCAGGGCGTTGCCCTGGGCTCTGAACTGACTGCCCTTTCAGGGCGCTCGCGGCGCAACTACAAACATTTTTCGCTACGTGTTCGTGGCCCTCACTTTGCGAGCAAAGTGAGCTACAGTGCTGGCGCCTCAACAAACGATTATGCGCCCCTCAACCAACCTTGGAGACACCTACTTACGAGGAGGATGGGATACCCCACCCTCCCCTATGGCTTATTCAAAGAACTTCTTCCAATCGTCGCGGCCACGGCGGCGTGACTGGTCGCTCTCGCCATTGTCGGCGCGGCGGCCACGGCGATCATCGCCCTTACGGGCTGCACCACGGCGGCCGGCGGCGTTGCGGTCGGCGTGTTTACGACGGTCGCGCGAGTCGGCAGAGCCTTCGCGTTCTGCGCCGTCGACAACGACCTTGCGGTCGCCCACCTTGGCTTTCGCCATCTTCTTCAACACCTCAGGGGCCTGCTCTTCGGGCACTTCAAAGAAAGAGCAGTTGGCCGTCAGGTCGATGCGGCCGATGTCGACCTTGCCCTTCACGTAGCGGTTGACGAGGTTGATGATTTCGCGGGCATAGAAATTGTCGCGCTTGCCGAGGTTGATGAAGAGGCGCTTGTAGCCCGGTTCGGCTTCGCGCGGACCGCTCGCTCCGCGTTCGCGGCGGGGACGGTCGGTCTTGGCACCCTTCTTGTCGTCGCGGCCGCCCTTCGGCTGCTCGATCTCGGGCGCATTGGCATAATATTGCAGGAAATGTCCGAACTCGCGGCTGACGATGCGCTTGACGAGGTCTTCCTTCGTGAGCCAGTCGAGCTTGCGGAAGATTTCTGGGAGGAAGGGGGCGATTTGCGTCTCGTCGACCTCAATGCGTTCCAGCTCGTCCATCACGCGATAGAGCTGTTTCGTGCAGATTTCCTGGGGTTCGGGCAATACGCCGACCTCGAATTTCTTGCCGATGACTTTCTCGATGATGCGCACTTTTCCGCGCTCGCGGAGATGGATGATGGAGATGCTCGTGCCGCGCTTTCCAGCGCGTCCGGTACGTCCAGAACGGTGGGTATAGTTTTCCACGTCGTCGGGAAGTCCGTAGTTGATCACGTGTGTCAGTTCGTCGACATCGAGACCGCGGGCTGCCACGTCGGTGGCAACGAGGAGCTGCGTGCGGTGTTGACGGAATTTCTGCATCGTGAGGTCGCGCTGGGCCTGCGAGAGGTCGCCGTGGAGGGCTTCGGCGTTGTAGCCGTCGCGGATGAGGAGGTCGGCCACTTCCTGTGTCTCCATACGGGTGCGGCAGAAGATGATGCCGTAGATTTTCGGATAATAGTCGACCACGCGTTTCAGCGCGAGGTATTTGTCTTTGGCGTGTACGAGATAATAGATGTGGTTGACGTTTTCGGCGCCTTCGTTGCGTGAGCCTACGACGATTTCTTTATAGTCGTGGAGATAGTTTTTGGCAATGCGCTCGATTTCGGCGCCCATCGTGGCGGAGAAGAGCAGCGTGTTGCGCTCGGCAGGCACGCCGGCGAGGATTTCGTCGATGCTTTCCGTGAAGCCCATGTTGAGCATTTCGTCGGCTTCGTCAAGCACGACGTTTTCAACAACATCGAGCTTTGCCACACCGCGCTTCATGAGGTCGATCAAGCGGCCGGGAGTGGCCACGATGACCTGGGCTCCCTTGCGCAGGGAGCGAATTTGGCTTTCGATGCTCGAACCGCCATAGACGGCGAGGACGTGGAGGTTGTCGATGTATCGGGAATATTCTTTCAGGTCGCCAGCAATCTGCAGACACAGCTCACGCGTGGGACTGAGAATGACGGCTTGCGTGCGGCGGTCGTCGGGATTGACTTTCTGCAAAACCGGCAGACCATAGGCAGCCGTTTTCCCGGTTCCCGTCTGGGCCAAGGCGATGACATCGTTGCCGACTCCTAAAAGATAGGGAATGACTTCTTCTTGCACTGGCATAGGCTGTTCGTAGCCTATCTCCGAAATGGCGCGGCGGATTTCTTCCGATACGCCCAACTCTTCAAATGTTTTCAAATTCTGAAATAAATAAGGTTTGGCGGCCTGTGATGATTGACGGCATTCTGGGAACGCGCCCTGACAAGGATTCCGCAAAACGAATTGACCACCAAATGATTAAAACTGCCTGCAAAGGTACTCAAAAAATATGAGGGGAACAAAGAGATGAGGGGGCAACCCTTGCAGAACAAGAAAAAAATACTACCTTTGCGTGTTTAGCCCGCTTCAAAATTATGGAACGGGCAACGGGATTTGTTTCTGAGTAATGGCGAAGGCGTCATTACGACCATTTTGAACACCTACTTACCTACTTGCACATGGAAAAACTGCTGCATTACGTTTGGCAACACCGACTGCTGCCTGCAAAGACTCTGAAGACGGACCGCGGAGAAACGGTGGACGTCATCGACCCTGGACTGCTCAACAGCAACGCGGGGCCGGATTTCTTCAACGCGAAAGTGAAGGTGGACGGACAACTGTGGGTGGGGAACGTGGAAATACATGAGCATGCCTCAGACTGGTATAAACACGGGCATGACGAAGATGCGAACTACGACAATGTGGTGCTCCACGTTTGCGGGGTGCTGGACGACACGGCGCGCACAAAATCGGGACGGGCCTTGCCGCAACTGCAGATTGACGTGCCGCAGAACATCGCCGACAATTACCGCGAACTGCTCGCGGAGGAGGCTTTCCCACCGTGCTACCGCGTGATACCGAATTTGCCGACGCTGACTGTTCACGGCTGGCTCAACGCTCTGACGGCGGAAAGGCTGAACGAGAAATGCTCACGCATCGACGCTTTGCTGACACGGACGGAGGGCGACTGGGAGCGCACGTGTTTTATCACGATGGCACGTAACTTTGGCTTCGGGGTGAACTCGGAGGCGTTTGAGACGTGGGCGCTCAACATGCCGCTCAGCGCGGCGGGAAAGCACCGCGACGATGTTTTCCAAGTGGAGGCGCTCTTCTTCGGACAGGCGGGACTGCTTAACGATGAGATGGTGAAGGAGGAACGGCGCGACGCGTATTTCTTGAAACTGCAAAAGGAATACCGCTTCCTGAAACATAAGTTTTCCTTGACTCCGATGAACCCTAAGCTCTGGCGTTTCCTGCGTCTGCGGCCACAGAATTTCCCACATATCAGGCTGGCACAGATGGTGGAACTTTATCACAGCCGGCGAACGGATTTCTCACGGCTCATCAACGCGAAGACGGAGGGGGAACTGAGGGGACTGCTCAACGCGAAGGTGACGCCTTACTGGGAGAATCATTATACTTTCGGCGGCGAGAGTACGGCGCACGCGAAGTTTCTACGCGAGGAGAGTGTCACGCTGTTGCTCATCAACACGGTGGCGCCGTTGCTCTTTGCCTACGGACGACACCACTTTGACGAGGACCGCTGCGAGGCGGCTCTGGATTTGCTGGAGCACCTGAAACCGGAGCAGAATTTCATCACGCGATCATGGGCCAAGGCGGGCATCAAGGCGGAAAACGCTGCCGACAGTCAGGCGCTGATCTGCCTGAAGAAGAATTACTGCGACACGAAGGACTGCCTGCGCTGCCGCTTCGGAGCGGAATATCTGAGGCAACGCTGAAATGTGGAATACCATAATTTGAACTACTAATAATATATATGACTTACGACTTTGAACTCGAAATGAAGGTGCGCGACTATGAATGCGACCTGCAAGGCATTGTCAACAATGCCAACTATCAACATTATACGGAACACACGCGCCACGAGTTTCTGCGCTCTGAAGGGGTTAGCTTTGCTGAACTGCATGAGCGCGGCATCGACGCGGTGGTGGCCCGCATGAACCTCGCTTTCAAAACGCCGCTGCGCAGCGGGGACTCGTTTGTCTCCCGACTGGCATTGCGCAAGGAGGGCATCAAATATGTTTTCGTTCAGGACATCTACCGACTGCCGGACAACAAACCGGTGTTGCGCTCGACGGTGGAGGCGGTGTGCCTGATCAACGGACGCCTCTCTGACTGCGAAGAACTGAACGCGGTTTTCGCCAAATATTTCAAGGACTGACACGCCATGAGGGAGGAGGAACTGAAATATGCCCTGGCCCTCACGCGGCTGCGCGGCGTGAGCCAAAACGCGGCGCTGAAACTCTATGACCACTACGGAACGGCACAGACGGTGTTTGAAAACCGAAAGGAGGTGCAGGGAAAAGTTGGCGAGGCGCTCGCCGACTGGACGGAGGTGCTGAATTGGGCAGAGAAGGAACTGGAATTTTGTGAGAAAAACAGAATCAAGGTTTTCCTGCGACACGACGAGGACTACCCTGCAAGACTGAATGAGTGTGACGACGCTCCGCTGGTGTTTTACTACCGAGGAAACGCTAATCTCAACGCTCGACACGTGATTTCCATCGTTGGAACACGCAGAATCACTGAATACGGCCGCACGGTTTGTCAAACATTTTTACGCGACTTGCAGACTTTATCTCCTGAATGTTTGGTGGTTAGCGGTTTGGCTTACGGCGTTGATATCCACGCACACCGCGCTTGCTTGGAAGCGGGCTTGCCAACGGTCGGCATTTTGGCCCACGGTTTGGACCGTATTTACCCGGCCTTGCACCGCGCGACGGCGGCACAGATGCTCAACCAAGGCGGACTGCTCACGGAGTACCCAACGATGACGATTCCCGACAAGGGAAACTTCATCCGACGTAACCGCATCGTGGCGGGACTGAGCGAGGCGACGGTGGTGGTGGAAAGTGCCGAACACGGAGGAGCGCTCGTCACGGCGAATTTGGCCGTGGGCTACAACCGCGACGTGTTTGCTTTTCCAGGAAGGGCGTTCGACCAATTTTCGGAGGGATGCAACAAACTGATACGAACGAACAAGGCGATGCTGATTACTTCGGCACAAAATCTGGCGGAAGCACTCAACTGGCAAACGGCGACAGAGACGAACGCACCGGTGCAACGGGAACTCTTCCCGGATTTGACACCGCTGCAGGAAAGCATCGTGGGTGTACTCAAAGATAAGGAGGACTGCAGCGTCAACCAAATTTCCGTTCACCTGAACAACACGGTCAGCGAAATCGCCAATGCGCTCTTCGAACTGGAAATGTCGGGGGTGGTGAAATTCCTGCCGGGCGGCAGATATAAATTGATGCCGACGTAAGTTTCCCGATGGAATCAGCAATTATGAGGAACGGACTTTTCACCTCAGAAAAAAAGCGTATTTTTGCATGAGCAATATACAGAAACAAAATATTATCAATGGATACAGAGTTCTTTTATGATGTCGTCGTCATCGGCGCAGGACACGCTGGATGCGAAGCGGCCCACGCTGCGGCCCGCATCGGCGCGAAAGTATGCCTGGTGACGATGGACATGAACAAGGTGGCACAGATGAGCTGCAACCCAGCCATCGGCGGTATCGCCAAAGGACAGATTGTGCGCGAGACCGACGCCTTGGGCGGCATGACGGGCATCGTCACCGATGCCACCGCCATCCAGTTCCGCATGCTCAACCGCTCAAAGGGACCAGCCATGTGGAGCCCGCGTGCCCAGTGCGACCGCGCGAAATTCATCACCACCTGGCGCCACCACCTCGACCACACAGACAATCTTGACATCTGGCAAGACGAAGCCTGCGAAGTGCTGGCCGAAAACGGCATAGTATGCGGCGTGCGCACCTTGTGGGGCGTCACCATCCACGCACGCGCCGTGGTTGTCACGGCGGGAACTTTCCTCAACGGACTGATGCACGTGGGGCGCAAACAAGTGAAGGGCGGACGATGCGCCGAACCAGCCTCAACGTTCCTGACGCAATCGCTCGAGCAATTCGGCATTACGCACGAACGCATGAAGACTGGAACGCCCGTGAGAATCGATGCACGCTCGGTGCACTACGAAGATATGGAGACGCAACCGGGAGAGAACGATTATCACCGCTTTTCTTATATCAGCGAATTACGCCCCCTGCCCCAACTGCCCTGCTGGACCTGCAACACGAATGCTGAGGTGCACGAGGTGTTGCGACGCGGATTGCCAGATTCACCGCTCTACAACGGCCAAATCCAAAGTATCGGACCACGATATTGCCCGAGCATCGAAACAAAGATTGTCACCTTTGCCGAGCGCGACCAGCATCCGCTCTTCCTCGAGCCCGAAGGCATCGACACCAACGAACTTTACCTTAACGGCTTTTCATCGAGCCTGCCGCTCAACATCCAATTGGAAGCGCTGAAAAAGATTCCTTGCTTCCGCGATGTGAAGGTCTACCGTCCGGGCTACGCCATCGAATATGATTTCTTCCAACCTACGCAACTGCGCCATTCGTTGGAGTCGAAGAAGCTCGACGGCCTTTTCTTCGCCGGACAGGTGAACGGAACCACGGGATATGAAGAAGCTGCCGGACAGGGCATCATCGCTGGCATCAACGCCGCACTGAAATGCGCCGGCAACGAACCCTTCATGCTGCACCGCGACGAAGCCTATATCGGCGTACTCATCGATGACCTCGTCACGAAAGGCGTTGACGAGCCTTACCGTATGTTTACCTCCCGCGCTGAATACCGCATTTTGCTGCGACAGGACAATGCCGACACGCGACTCACGCCGCACGCCATCCAACTGGGAATTGCCACGGAGGAACGCGCCACACGCTTCAACCAGAAGCAAGGCGCCATCCACGACATCATCGAATTATGCAAGACCACTTCCGTGAAGCCAGCCGCGATTAACGCCTACTTGGAATCCATCGGTTCTACCCCACTCCACGGCGGATGTAAACTCATCGATTTGGTAAACCGCCCGCAAACTAAACTTGATGAAATCGCGAAATTCGTTCCCACAGCAACGCGGTTCCTCGACACGCTCGTAACGGACAAAGAAGAAATCATCGAAGCTGCGGAAGTGGAAATCAAATACGCCGGATATATTTCGCGCGAAAGAATCATCGCCGACAAGATGCAACGCCTCGAAGCCATCCGCATCCGCGGCCGCTTCAATTACGATGCCATCACGCAGCTCTCCACCGAAGCGCGACAAAAGCTCACGGCCATCGATCCCGAAACGCTGGCCCAGGCCGGACGCATCCCCGGAGTTTCCCCGAGCGACATCAGTGTACTCCTCGTTCTCCTGGGACGATAATTCCGAAAATGGAAACGCCGCGGACGCACCGCGGCGTCCTTTCGAAGGAAGCCAGCGCCCGCATCCATATCCCCCAATATATTCCCCGAGATATTCCCCGAGCATCCTTAAAAGGAAGCCCTGCGCCCCCCCTTAAGCGATTCTCAGCGAAGGAAGCCGCCCCGCGCGGCTTATTCGCGTTCCACGTGAAACAAACATAGTAAACGCTACTTATATACAGAAAGTTATGAATTCAAAATTGTTACTCGACAACTTGAGAAACATCCCTAATTTCCCGAAGCCAGGTATCCAGTTTAAGGATGTCAGCACGCTTTTCAAGAATCCGGAGTGCCTCCAAGAGATGTCTGACGAGCTTTTCCGCCTCTACAAGGACAAAGGTATCACGAAAGTGGTCGGAATCGAGTCTCGCGGCTTCGTCATGGGCGCCATTTTGGCCGCCCGTCTGGGCGCTGGCTTCGTGATGTGTCGCAAGCCAGGCAAGCTACCTGCTGAAACCGTAAAAGCCACATATTTGAAGGAATACGGCTGGGACACTATAGAAATACACGAAGATGCTATCAAGGCCGATGATGTCGTATTGCTCCACGACGACCTTCTCGCAACAGGCGGTTCGATGCAGGCAGCCATCGACCTCGTTCGCCGCTTCAAGCCGAAAGCCATTCACGTCAACTTCCTCATCGAACTTTGCATGGAAGGACTCAACGGCCGCGCCGCGCTCGACAAAGACAACGACATGACAACCCTGCTCTCGCTCCACGAATAAAGCGCGAGAAAAGACATCGGAATTCCTTTTCAGCATTATTCATTTCCGACAACACTAACACAACCGGCTTCCATCCAATTGCCGTTTCTCCAAGATAAATTCCAACGATTTCATCGAGAGAAACGCGCTTGGATGGATGCTGCTTTTTAAGACCATATCATGCCGCAAGAAACAAACGAGAAGCGCTACGGCGCCAAAAAGGAACTGGCGGAGCATCTGCGAGGAATCGTGCTCAACCTGCCGGAGACACCGGGTTGCTACCAATACCTCGATGAAACGGGGAAAATCATCTATGTCGGCAAGGCGAAGAACCTGAAGCGGCGCGTCAGTTCGTATTTCAACAAGGAACAGCAAAGCAACAAGACGCGCTTGCTCGTCACGAAGATTCGCGACATCCGCTACGTCGTGGTGAAGACGGAAGAAGACGCGCTGTTGCTCGAAAACAACCTCATCAAGCGATATAAGCCCCACTACAACGTGTTGCTGAAGGACGACAAAACCTACCCTTCCATCGCTGTCACCTCGGAATATCTGCCCCGTATTTTCAAAACACGGCAACGCGGGAAACGCGGGGCCACTTACTACGGTCCCTATAGCCACGTGCCAACGATGTACGCCTTACTGGACCTCTGCAAGGCGCTCTATCATCCGCGGCCCTGCCATACGCCGATGACGATGGAAGGCGTGATGGAGGGGAAATACGAGGTGTGTCTGGACTATCACATCCACAATTGCGCTGGCCCGTGCGTTGGCCGCCAGAGCCACGATGATTACATGAAAAACATCGAGGCCTGCCGCGAAATCCTGCGCGGAAACACCGCCGACGTGGCGCGAAAAATGAAGGCCCGCATGATGGCGCTGGCCGAAGAACTGCGATTTGAAGAGGCGGCGGAAATCAAGCGGCAATATGACCTTATAGAGAATTTCAGGGCAAAGAGCGAGGTGGTGTCCAACGTGCTCCACAACATCGACGTTTTCTCCATTGAGAGCGATGAGAAACTGGCGTACATCAACTACCTCCACATCACCAACGGCTGCATCAACCAGGCTTTCACCTTTGAATATAAGAAGAAGCTCGATGAAACCGATGAAGAATTGCTTGCCCTTGGCATCGTGGAGATGCGCGAACGCTATGAGAGCGCATCGAAGGAAATCATCGTGCCCTTCCCCGTTGACCTCCCCGACGGCTATGCCGTGCAAACCGTGCCGCAGAAGGGGGAGAAAAAGAAGCTACTCGACCTCTCGCGCCTCAACGTGAAGCAATATAAGTTCGACCGCCTCAAACAGGCTGAAAAGCTCAATCCAGAGCAGAAGAGCGTGCGCCTGATGAAGGAAATCCAGCGCGATTTGAACCTGCCAACGCTGCCCATGCACATCGAACTGTTTGACAACTCCAACATCCAGGGAGAAGACGCCGTGGCAGCCTGCGTGGTGTTTGAGAAACTGAAACCGGCGAAGAAGGAATACCGCAAATACAACATCAAAACGGTGGTGGGGCCCGACGACTATGCCTCGATGAAGGAGGTGGTGCGCCGCCGTTATACGCGCCTAACGGAAGAGGAGCGCCCCCTGCCCGACCTCATCATTGCCGACGGCGGAAAGGGGCAAATGGAGGTGATCCGGCAGGTGACGGAAGACGAACTGCACCTCGGCATTCCCATCGCCGGACTGGCCAAAGACGGCCGCCACCGCACGCACGAACTCCTCTTCGGCTTCCCGCCCGTGTCGGTCGGACTGAAGCCAGAAAGCCAGCTCTTTCGCCTTCTGACGCAGATGCAGGACGAGGTGCACCGCTTTGCCATTTCCTTCCACCGCGACAAGCGTTCGAAGCGGCAGACCGCCTCGGAACTTGACAACATCGCAGGCATCGGCCCTAAGACAAAAGAGGCCGTGCTGAAGCGTTTCGGTTCGGTGAAACAGGCTAAAACAGCCACCTTAGAGACCTTGCAGGAAACCGTCGGAGCGGCGAAAGCAAAAATACTTTTCGAATTTTGGCACGACGAGACAGATAACTGAAATTTTATACGTACCTTTGAAAACGAGGAAATACAAACGTCAGAGACGGCAGGAGGAACAAATGAAACCCTGGCCTGCCATTCTCCTCGGAATTTCTATTTTCACCACAAAAAACACATGAAAATCGTTATACAACGCGTCAGCGAAGCCGCCGTAAATATCGACGGAACCACCAAATCAAGCATCGGCCAAGGCTATATGATTCTGCTTGGCATCACCCATAGCGACACGCAGGAGGATGCCGACTGGCTCGTCAAAAAAGTGATTGGCCTACGGGTGTTTGACGACGAAAACCACGTCATGAACCGCAGCATCACCGACGTCAACGGCGACATTCTGGTGGTCAGCCAATTCACGCTCATGGCCTCCTATAAGAAAGGCAACCGCCCCTCTTACATCCACGCCGCCAGCCACGACATCGCCATTCCGCTCTACGAATACTTCGTCAAGAAGTTGGAAGAAGCGCTCGGCAAGCGCGTCGGAACGGGCGAATTTGGAGCCGATATGAAGGTGTCGCTCATCAACGACGGCCCCGTCACCATCTGTATGGACACCAACAACAAGGAATGATGGAAGACGAAGCATTGACCCTAAAAGAGGCGCAGGAAACCGTTGACAAATGGATTAAGACCTACGGCGTGCGCTATTTCAGCGAACTAACCAACATGGCCGTACTGACGGAAGAAGTGGGCGAACTGGCCCGCATCATGGCGCGGAAATACGGCGACCAGTCGTTTAAGGCGGGCGAACCAACCGACCCTTCCGACGAGATGGCCGACGTGCTTTGGGTGTTGCTCTGCCTCGCCAACCAAACGGGAGTGGACCTCACTGAGGCGTTCAAAAAGAACTTGGAAAAGAAAACGAAACGCGATGCCACGCGGCATCTGAACAACGAAAAACTCAAATAACTATAAGCATTATGACAGAAAAAGAAACCATGCCAAGCGGCATGATTATCAACCGCGAGACCGACGGTCTCCACGTAAACCGCTATGAGGAGGCATTCTCCAAGTTTAACCTTGACCTGAACGATGAAGGGGTTTCTGCTGCCGTTAAAAAGCTCGTTGACGAGAAGATCAACGAATATGACACCGACGAAGTGAAGCGCCAGTTGCTCGGCACGGTTGAGCTCACCACGCTCAAGGAAACCGACTCTCAGGAGAGCGTCATGAAGTTCACAGAGAAGGTGAACGACTTTGCCGATGCCCACCCCGACCTGCCCCACCTCGCCACCATCTGCGTGTTCCCTAACTACGCAAGAATCGTGGCCGACACACTGGAAGCTGACGGCGTTGAAATTGCCTGCGTTGCGGGCGGTTTTCCGGCCTCTCAGACCTTTCTGGAGGTGAAGACGGTTGAGACTGCACTGGCCGTTCGCGACGGCGCGACGGAGATTGATATGGTGCTCAGCGTGGGCGCTTTCCTCAGCGGCGACTATGAGACTTGCTCCGACGAAATCCAGGAGATCAAGGCGGCTGCTGGCGAAGCTCCTTTGAAGGTGATTCTGGAAACGGGTGCCCTCAAAACCGTGCTCAACATCAAAAAGGCATCTATCCTTTCCATCTTCTCTGGCGCTGACTTCATCAAGACTTCAACGGGCAAAATCTCTGTAAGCGCCACTCCAGAGGCTGCCTACGTGATGTGCCAGACCATCCGCGAATATTACGAGCAGACGGGCACGATGATTGGCTTCAAGGCCGCTGGCGGCGTAAGCACCGTGAAGGACGCCTTGACCTACTACACCATCGTCCGCGAACTTCTCGGCGAGGAATACATCAAGAAGGGCCTCTTCCGCATCGGCACAAGCCGCCTTGCCAACCTTCTGGTGAGTGATATTCTGGGCGAAGAATGCAAGCCTTTCTAAAGACTTTGACATAGCACAAGGCGGACTTTCCAAGGACATCTTTCGGGAAGTTCCTTAACAAACACATCGGGCCGGCTCAATGAAGAGTCGGCCCGATGTGTTTTAAAGAGGCCCTAAAAGGTAGAGTGTTCAAAATCCAGAAAAATTAAGTAGATGGAGATTGGGCGGAAAAAGCCTCGTCTGCGGCCCTGCGCGGGCTGAAAGCCCAACAAGTCCCCAGCCCAGGGCAA
>OHMK01000428.1_pt1 | contig 19506 bp, 19 predicted proteins | sample 1569291 | NCBI WGS metagenome assembly OHMK01 (sample SAMEA3879517, study PRJEB24766) | human gut metagenome | biome: human-associated habitat; feature: feces | place: USA | collected 1985/1987 | reverse complement strand
TTCAAAATTGCGCAGATCGGTCTTTTTTATTGTTTTATCGCAAATTTAAGTTTTGCGTCTTCTGTATCCTTTGCACTTGTTATCCACTCTCGCATCCGTTATCTAGCCGTTCCGGTGTGCAAAAAGTGTGCAAAAATGTGCAGAGGGCCTATACGGACAAATAAACCACCGGTTCCCTGGCAGGGTTTGAGAAAGACAAAGAGGCCGCCCGCTGTGCTTGTCTGCACAGTGAGCGACCTCTTTATGTATGTTTTGGCACCGCGCCCTTACAGGTTCGCGCCGTTCGAGGCAATCACGTCCCGGTACCACCAGCCCGAATCCTTCACGATCCGCTGCTGGGTGGGGTAATCCACATAAATCAGGCCGTAGCGGCAACTGTAGCCCGCCGCCCACTCGAAGTTGTCGAACAGGCTCCACACCGAATAGCCGATCACCGGGATGCCGTCTGCCATGGCGCGGGCCACCTCCAGCAGATACCGGTGGAGAAAGTCAATCCGCTGGGGGTCATGAACCTCGCCGTCCAGCATGACGCAGTCCAGGCCCGAATAGCCGTTTTCGGTGATGAGGATGGGCAGGTGGTACCGCTCGAACCAGAACTTGCTGGCGTGATACAGCACCTTGGGGGTGATGTTCCAGGCCGCCGCCGTCTGGGGGCTGCCCTGGTAGGCGTAGGCATCGTATTTGGAGGGGTCGGGGACGATGTCCACCGTGCCCTGGTAGCAGTTGTAAGCGTAAAAGTCCAGGGGTTGGGACACCAGGGTCCACTCCTCTGGGGTCATGGTGTACAGCTGGTCCCCGAACTTCTCCTTGGCCCAGGCGGGGTACTGCCCCAGGAATACCGGGTCGGCCCACCAGGTATTGGACATGATGTAGCCGGGGTAGTCGCTCAGAGACTTCTGCCGGGCCTTCTCCACTTCCTCCGGGGAGTCGTCCTTGGGCAGGCAGCAGTCCCCGGTGGGGGCCATGCCCACCCTGGTGCCGGGGCAGTTGCGCCGCAGCATCTGCACCGCCCGGCCGTGGGCCAGCAGGATGTGTTTGGTGATGCCCATCATGGTTTGGTCGTCGTTGTGCTCAAAGGGTGCGTGAACTCCTGCCACCAGCCCCAGGCCACAGAACATCTGGGGCTCGTTGAAGGTGAGCCAGTACTCCACCCGGCCCGCCAGGGCTTTGGATACGACCTCCGCATACTCGGCAAACCAGTCGGGGCTGGCAGGGTTCTTCCAGCCCCCCTGCCGGTAAAGGGCGGTGGGCAGGTCCCAGTGGTAGAGGGTCACCAGTGGCTGGATGCCGTTTTTCAGCAGCTCGTCGCAGAGGTCCTGGTAGAACCGGATGCCTGCCTCGTTCACACGGCCCACGCCTTCCGGCAGCACCCGGGGCCAGCTGATGGAAAACCGGTAGGCCTTCAGACCCATCTGCTTCATCAGGGCCACATCCTCTCGCCAGCGGTGGTAAAAATCAATGGAGATGTCGGCGTTCTCGCCGTGGGCGATCTTGCCGGTGCCGTCATGGACCAGGGTGTCCCAGATGGACTCCCCTTTGCCGTCGGCGTTCCAGCCGCCCTCGATCTGGGTGGCCGCTGTGGATGCGCTCCACAGGAAATCTTTGGGGAAGGTGGTCATAATCTGTCCTCCTTGTATTTCAAGAATCCCCCGCCTGGGGTCAGGCGGAGGATTGCGAAAAAGAAGTACCTGCCCCGGCAAACTGGGACAGAGGGAAGATAGCTTGTTAATGTTTTAGGAAGTGCAGCAGGGCCTCGGCGGAAGCCTTGGCGCCGCCCAGGCTCTTCATATCTGCACTGAACTCCGCAGCAGTGGCCTTGTAGGAAGGCTGGGTCAGCAGCTTGACGATGGCAGCCTTCAGGCTTTCGCTGGTGATGGCGTTCTTGTCCAGGAAGGCGCAGCCAAGGCCCAGCTTCTCGATCTGGCGGGCGGTGATAGCCTGTTCTTCCATCTGGGGAATGGCGATCATGGGCACGCCGTAGTAGATGGCCTCGCCGGTGCCGCCCATGCCGGCGTGGGTGATGAACACCGACGCCTGGGACAGGATATCCAGCTGGGGTACCATCTGACCGACTTCTACGTTGGCGGGGATGTCCTTCAGGCTGGCGGGGTCGATGGAACCCAGGGCTGCGAAGACGTTGATGTCCAGGTCCCGGACTGCGTCAAACAGGATAGGGTAATACTCCGGCCAGTTGTTGAAGGCGGTGCCCAGGGAAGAGTACAGCAGGGGTTTGCCGTTGTCGGGGGCCTTCCAGCTGCCGAAGGCGGTCCGCTTGCCGATCTGTACCCCGGTGAACACGAAACTGTCATCGAAAGTCTCGTAATTGGGAACCAACTTTTTCTGCATCATGACCAGGTTGAAGTCCCCGTGGCCGTCAAAGATTTCCTTGACAGTCAGCAGGCGGCAGCCATATTTTTCGGCATAGGTCTGGGCCAACTGCGCCGCGGCTTTGCGCAGAGGGTGGTCCGGCGGGCAGTTCTCGAACCCGGCGGCTACCGAGTAGCTGTCGTTGGAGGGGTAGCTGGTGTAGAGCATGACGTTGGCAACCTTGAGGTTGTCCGCCGCGATTGTGCCGGCAATGCCCGCAAAGTCGTGGACGACAGCGTCGGGTTTGTCGTTTTTCAGGGTGTCCAGCACAGTGTCGATGTAGGCTCCTGCCTCGTTTAAGAACAGGAAGGGCACCGCGGCGGCCACTCCGCCGTCATCCTCTTTCTTTTCGCCGCCCTCATTATGCTTGTCGTTTTCCGCCATCCAGGAGGGTACGGCGACGAACTTTGCCCCGGTGGGCTCGATGATAGTGCGGAAGGCTTCAGTGGTGAAATAAGTCACCCGGACGCCTTTCTTCACCAGTTCGGTGACGAGGGCCAGGGTAGGATTGATGTGCCCGAAGGCGCCCAGCGATACGAATGCGATATGCATACAAAAACTCCTTTCAAACAACAAAACAGCCATGCAGGCAGCGCAGGACGTTGCCCGCACGGCTGCGGGGAAAATAGGTGATGGCTTATTCTGTCAGGCCGTTGTTGGTGATCACTTTTTGATACCAGTAGAAACTGTCCTTTTTCACCCGGGCGCACTGCTTGGGATCGGTCTCGGTGCGGTCCACGTAGACTAAGCCGTACCGTTTGGCAAAGCCCTGGTGGCTGGACACCACGTCTACAAAGCTCCAGGGGCAATAGCCGAACACCGGCAGTCCCTCGTCAATCATGATGGCCAGCTGTTCGATGTGCTCTTTGAGGTATTCGATGCGGTAGGGATCATGGATCTGGCCGTCCGGGCCCAGTGTTTCGCTATAGGCCATGCCGTTTTCGGTGACGATCATGGGCAGACGGTAGCGATTATAGACCTTGCGCATCCCAATATGCAGGCCCATCGGGTCAATGCCCTTATCCATCCACTCGGTTTTGCGCAGGTGGGGATTATCACAGATGTCGAAGGCGTCCGACACCCAGAAGGGCGGCTGGTCGTAGTTGACGGGACCCTCCTTGACTTTGGCGCAAATGCTGAAATAGTAGTTGATGCCGATGAAGTCGGGGGTCGAGGCTTTCAGCACGGCTGCATCTCCGGGCAGCGTCTGGGGGTAAAGCCCATGACTCTTTAAGTAGCTGGCCACATAGGGTGGATATTCGCCCCGGACACTCAGATCAAGCAGGTAGAACTCCATCAGTTCTTCGGCGTTCTCGGCGGCCAGAACATCCTCGCTGCGGCTGGACTGGGGATAGACCACCTGGATAGCACACACCGGGCCGATTTGGGCTTCCGGGTTGATCTGCCGCAGCAGCGAAATAGCCCGATGCTCGGCCAGCGAGACATGATAGCTCATCTGATAGATGTTCTGCAGGTTCTTCTGCTTGTCCTGCTCAAAGTTGCCGTTCATGATGCCGGCGGCGGTGGCGATGAGCTGTTCGTTCACTGTGACCCACCGCTTGACGCGGCCCTTGAAGTGGGTAAAGCAGACCTCGGCGTATTTCAGATAGGCATCGATCATCTTGCGGTCGAGCCAGCCGCCGAAGGCATCCACCAGGGCCTGGGGACATTCAAAGTGATACAGCGTCACCAGGGGCTCAATCCCCTTTTCCAGCAGGTAGTCGATTAGCTTGTCATAGAAGGCCAGCCCCTCGGGGTTGGGAGTGCAGGTGGCATCCGGCATGATGCGGCTCCAGGCAAAGCCCATCCGGTAGACCTTCAGGCCCAGCTCGGCCATCAGGTCCACGTCCTCTTTCCAGTGGTGGTAATGGTCTGCGGCCACTTTGTTGTCGGCGATGCCGGGGCGGCGTGCCCCCAGGTCGGTGGTGGCAACGCCCTTGCCGCCTTCGTTGTAACCGCCCTCTACCTGAAAGGCGCTGGTAGACGCGCCCCAGAGGAAATTGGTGGGGAAAATCATTTGTTTTGTCAAGTCGATAACACCAGCCTTTTTGATTTTATGGTATCACGCAGTCAAACGCTCTCCAAATCTTTTTGGGAAAAGCCAAACAGATAAGTCAGAACAGCTGCCACGATCAGAGAAGCAAAGGAAGCTACCACGCCAACGGCGATGTTGGCGTTGGTGCCGCCCACATAGCACAGCAGAGACAGGAAGTTGGCGGAGGTCATTGCATATCCCTTGAGGTCGAATATGCCGGCGATGGCGCCGCCCACAAAGCCGCCAACGGCCATCGTTACAAAGCAACGGGTAAAGCGGAAGCAGATGCCATACAGAGTGGGTTCGGTGACGCCGCCCAGAATGCCGGAAGCGAAGGCTGCAAAGGATGTGCTGCGATCGTCCTTGTTTTTCAGGCGGAGCGCTGCGCCCAGCGCTACACCGAAGCAGGCCCAGGTGGCAAAGTTGCCGGCGTTCATAGGTCCGCTGCCAATACCGGTTTCAAAGAAATCGGCCATCATGGGCATCATCAGGGCCAGGTGCATACCGCTCATCACCAGGAACTCCCACAGGGCGGCGATGACAGCTACACCGAACCAGCCGGTGGTCATACCGAACCAGGCAAGGCCGCCGCTGATGGCGTTGCCCACAATAGTGCCCAGAGGCGCCAGCAGGCAGAGGATAAAGGGCATGGAAATGAGCAGGCTGAGGAACGGAGTGAAAACGGTGGTCAGCAGATCGGGCATGAACTTTTTGACGATCTTATAGACTAGGCAGAACAGGGGCACCGACAGCATAATGGGCAAAACAGTCTGGGCGTAATTGGTCACAGTGGCAGGGATGCCAAAGACTGTGAACGGCTGCCCGTTGGTGGCAAAAACTGCGAAATCGGGCACCATCAGAATGCTGCCAATGAACGAACCCAGCATACCGTTGATCCCCAGTTGCTTGGCTGCATTGTAGCCTACCAGGATGGGCATGAAGTAAAAAGCTGCGTCATACAGGAAATCAAACAGGATGTACAGGTTGCTTTCCATAGAGTACAGGCCCAGCAGGTCGGGGCCAAAGATGGAATTAACGGCACGGAACAAGCCTCCGGCCAGCAGCACCGGGATCATGGGGGTCATACAGCCCGCCAGATAACCCATGATATTTTTGAGCACCTGCTTGAACGTCAGCTTCTGCCTGGCAATGGAGGCATCCTCAGCGGCGGCCGCATCATCCTTGACGGCGGCGCTGGCGCTGATGCCTGCCAGCTTGCACAGTTCATCGTACACTTTGGGCACATTGGTGCCAATGATGATTTGATATTGCTGGCCGCCGCGGACAACCCCCAGCACGCCAGAAATCTTCTTCACTTCGTCATCTTTGGGGACGCTGTCGTCCTTTAGATACAGGCGGAGACGGGTCATGCAGTGGGTGGCATCCTTGAGATTGGCCGCTCCACCTACTGCCGCCAGAACCTGCTCGGCTATTTTTTTGTTATCTGTCATTTTTATGTTCTCCTGTTTCAAGTCAGATCGTTGTAAGTGACAAGCCGAATGTCCTGCTGTTCCAGCCAGGCACGGACCTCGGGCCGGCAGAGCATGGCGGCCTCCCGCACCCGGGGGGTGGTCATGGTGGAATGATCCAGCAGGTAAGCGTCGATGTACCCCGGATGGAATACCATCAGGTCGCAGGCCCCCTCATGGGCGTGGGCCACTGCATCCTGGACCCCGGTGAAAGGGTCGGCCTCATAGGCCTTGAAGTCCCTGGGCATATAGGCATAGACCCGGGTATTCCGGAAGATTACTGCCTCGCCGGGACGGCCCATGGCAAAGTAGGGCAGGCCGTGCCGCTGGGCAACGATTTCCAATCCCTGAAAGAAATTGGCGCTGGCCACTGCGTGTCCCTCAAAGTAATCCGGCTCCCGTCCGGTAAGGGCCTTGAACTGACGATACTGGGCTTCGATCTCCTCGATCGCCTCGTCCAGCACCACAAAGTCACGGCCGGCTTTGGCGGCCTCCCGGTAGGTGCGGCTGGGCCTGAATTCCCCTTCGGGGGTGCACAAGCTGGGAATGTGGGAAGGGTCGGTGAGGGGCCGGCCCACACAGATGTTGGTGTGCTGGCCCAGGCACAGGGAATGGCCATGCAGCAGCCCCAGGCCGTGGACAGCAGCGGGCATATTGGTCATGACGCCCACAGAGCGCACCAGCCCGGCGGCTACGGCAGCCGCAATACCGTAATTTACCCCTTCCGAGTAGCCGAGGTCATCGGCGCGAATCAGCAGATATTTCATGGTCTTAACCTCTTCCGTCACGGGATTTCAGCTCCTGCAGTTCCTGGTGTACTTCTATGAACTCGCTGGCGATGGTCTCGAAGGCATCGGCAGCCATCAGCTGGTCCTCGGCGTGCATCAGGAAGATATTGGTCTTCCAGGTCAGCCCCTGGCCCTGCCACTCCAGCAGGTCGGCGTGGCCGTGGTGGCCCAGTACAAAGGTTTCCTTGCCCTGGGCCATCAGCTCTTTGGCTCGGTCAAAATTTCCAGCCTTGGCTTCCTGAATTGCCTCGATATACATCCCCCGGGCGGCACCCACATTGGCGATGATTTCAAAAGCGATCTCGGTAATGGTCTCCTGCAGCTGCTCCTCAGTCATGGCCCGGGCTTCTTCCACGGAAATTGCCATGGCTCAGCCCTCCAGCACCTTGCGGACGTGGTCCAGAACGGCCTTGCCGTTCATCATACCGTAGTCCTTCATGTCGATGACTTCCACCTTGTTGTTCGGCAGCTCGCCCTGCACCTCTTTCAGGCGGTAGCGGACCTGGGGCCCCAGCAGGATCATGTCAGCACTCTGGTAATTCTTGGCCTCCGACACCGAGTGGGCCGAAATATCGCATTCGTAGCCCTCGGCCTTGGCTGCGTCTTTCATCTTGCGAACCAGAGCGCTGGTGCTCATACCGGCAGCGCACAAAAGAACAATTTTCGTCATAACGATACACTCCTTTTATTTAAAGAAAACCAACAGGGCGTTATACAAATCTGCAATCCAAGCCGCATAGTTATGCTGGCTGCCATCCAAGATTACCATTGCAGCGTTTTCCGTGTCAATAAACTTATCCGGCATTGCATCGAGTACATCATAGTAGAATTTGTAGTGCTCTTCAAATGCAATGTCTTCCGTACCCTCACCATTAAACCAGTAGTTCACCGGATAGTCAGCATATTTTTCCTGCAGGGTGGAAGTAAACAGGTCCAGATTGGTTTTTGCCCCTGAAAAAGAACCAATGTAGGAGATGTAATCCAGATTGCCCATCAGGATGGAATGCATACTGGTCATGGACCCCATCGAAAGGCCAGCATAGGCCCGATGATCCCGTGTTGCAATCAGATTTTCTTCTGAGACATCTCCCTGTGCATAAGTGGAATAGGTGGATTCAATCAGAGGGATAATTTGATCGCGCAGCTCATACTGAAAATACCAGGTATAAAGATCCTCGATCTTGGTATAGTTGTCTTCGCCCAGCTCTGCAATCACAGCATCACACTGATCATCTGTAATTTCAACCCCTTCCACACCGCTGTAGAATGTCGGGGTAACAATGATCATCGGATCACACAGCCCATCCTGAATCATGTTGTCCAGGACATTCCGGGTTGTTTTGCCGTGGGTGCGGTCACTAAGCTCAGTCAGCCAATAATCCTGGTCATCGCCGCCGCCGTGCATCAGATAAAGAATATTGTATTCCTTCGCCGGATCATATCCGTACGGAAGATAAATATTCAAGCTCTTGGTAATGGTGTAGTCCGTCCCAAGCACAGCGTTCACTGCATACGCCGGCGTCTCATACTCCAGCGTCTCCACAGTTCCCTGCTGCTCTGCTGCCTCTTTTTTGTAATCCAGAATATCCGATGTGTTGTATACAAATCCAGAGGGATAAGCCTCGTTGAAATACTGATATGCTTCTTCTGCTTCCTCTGCCTGTGGCTCCGATGCCGCTTCCTGCACGGCCACTGAAGCGGGAGAAGACGCGACAGAATCCCCTGACTGCTGGGCACAGCCGGTGCACATGCCTGCAAGCATCATTACCGACAGCAATCCAATGTATACCCGTTTCATAACATCCTCCTTTTATCCAACAAACGACACCAGCACATCATTTACTGGGGCATTGCAGACCAGACCGCATTTTCCTGGATATACGCAAGAATCACAGGTGCGTCATTCCCCATAAAGCCGGTCTTGTCCGAGAGAACGTTTCCTTCGTGATCGCAGACCACCATTTGGTCGTCGCCATAGAAGTTGAATTCCATGCAGTATTCAGAATCATCCGCTTTGGCCGAGCAGGTAATCATCAAATCCGTATCTGCTGCTTCCAGATAATAGTCAACCACTGTATACTTGTCGTAACCCACCTGGGGCTCATATTCTGCATCTGCAGCGCTGACATCTTCAAAGTTGTCCAATACTTCCAGCTCCTGAACTGCTGCCTGGGATTCTGCTGTGACCGAAGAGCTCTGAGCTGCAGCAGAACTGCTGGAACCTGTACTGCATCCAGCCAAAATGCCAATTGCAATCATAGAAGCCACGGTCAGTGCTGCAAACTTTCTTTTTTTCATAGTGTGTTTTCCTTTCTTTTCCTATTTCGGAGAATGATTACAACTTGCTGTATTTGTCGTTTACTCTGCCTGTCCGGCCTTTTCCTCGGCCACGGCCTGGTTGTCAGCAGCCTTGAAGAAGGGGTACCAGATGGCGGCGCTCATGATAGTCATCAGAATCTGATAGACGCCGATCTTCCAGGAGCCCTGGATCACGCCGTAGATGAAGATGGGCATGGTGTTCATGCCGATCAGGCCGGTGGGGCAGGGCATCAGGCCCAGAGTGATAGCGGCCCAGGCGAAGATCAGGGAGAGGATGGGGGTCACGATGAAGGGGATCACCATGGTGAAGTTCAGCATCAGAGGCATACCGTAGACCAGGGGCTCATTGATGTTGAAGATACCGCAGGGCAGAACGATCTTGGAGAACTCTTTGTAGCGCTTGGACTTGGCAAACAGGAACATGACGATCACCAGACCCAGGGTGCAGCCGCAGCCGCCGTTGCAGGCAAAGTCGTACATGGAGGTATTCCACATGTGGGGGATGGGCAGGCCGGCTGCAGCAGCAGCGGTGTTCTCAGGCAGGTAGGTAAACCACAGGGGGTAGAGGATGGCCAGCACGGTGTAGGAGCCGTGGACGCCGAAGAACCAAAGGATCTGGGCCAGCAGCAGAAGAATGATGAAGCCACCCAGGCTGCCGGTGATGTTGGCCAGAGGGGTCTGGAGCAGGGCGTAGACGGCGTCGATGACGTTGCCCCAGGGAGTCAGGGTAAACAGGCCCCGCAGCAGGCTGGACACCAGTGCGATGGCAGCGCCGGGGATGATGGAAGTAAAGCACTGGGTGACATTCTCAGGGACGCCGGCGGGCATCTTAATGGTGATGTTCCGCTCCACCAGGGCGATATTGATCTTGGTGGCCATGATGCCCAGGATGAATGCCAGGAAGACACCGTGGCTGCCCAGATAGTCCAGGACGACGACGCTGCTGCCGGCCTCGTTGGTAGCCACTGGCACCATGATCAGGTAGGCCACCAGCGACATCAGGCCGTTGTTGAAGGCCAGTTCGTCGTGGTCAAAAATCTTGGCGCCGGCGTAGCCCACGCTGAACACCATGAACACGCCCATGAAGTTCATGCAGGCATTGTAGACGGCGTTCAGGAAGGCTGCGATTCCTGTCGCCTGGATGAAGCTCTGGTAGGGGGCAATCTGGATGCTGTTCAACAGATTGAACACTGCGCCGATCATGATGATTGCCATCAGGTTTTGGGAGCCTGTGCCGATGCAGCGGACGTATCGGTTCTGGGCGAATGCGGTGGAGATGGGCACCAGTGTGTTCTCAATGAACTGCCCGATGGGATTTTTCTTTGTCTCCGTCATGGGAAGATTCCTCCTTCTTTCTTGAAACGAACGTTTTGGGAAGGTAGCAGCTCTGCAGATTCGCTTTTCCTCCTTGCACCAAAAGTATATCACATCCGGCATTTGATTTGGTTACAAGCACAGCTCCAGCCTTTCAGGGTGGCCGTTTCCATTTCACGTTTTGAAAAGCAGAAAAACATTTTTGCTGGTTTTTGTGCAATTTGACCGCACGAAACCCAGCGCCCCGGGAAGCCAAATGCTCCCGGGGCGCTGGGTTTTCTGTGGCTCAGCCGTTCACCTGACGGGGGTATTCAGGCCCGTGGACAGCATGCCGTTTTTCAGTTGACAGGAACCCAGGCTGCAGGGTCTACCAGATCCCACATCTTGGCGGCATCTTGGCCGAAGTAACCCACGCTGTCGTAGGTCACGCTGGCCACATGGCCGCCGATCAGCAGGCCTTCCACCATGATATTTTCACCCCATCCGAAGAAGGTGAACAGGCACTTGCCGCCGTCGGCAGTGGTGTAGACGTTCACCGTCACGTCATCGCCGATGGGGAACCAGTTGACATGGATCTGCTGAGTCAGGGTGTACTCAGCAGGGATCTCGCCGGTGAAGGGAATCTCGGCATAGCCCATCACCTTCTGCATGTACAGGTCGCAGGTCTCCATCCAGGTCATGGAAGAGGTGCCCTCCATGCCGGCGCCGAAGCCGTGGCCGTTCAGACCGTAGACATGGAGTTCGGGGTCCAGGCCCAGGTCATAGGTCTGTTTGAACAGCTCCAGGCTGCCTTCCCACTGGTCGTCAGCACCCACGGCGATGAACATATGGGGCAGGTTGGGGTTCTCCGTTTCAATAGGGGCGCCCGAGTAGATCAGATGGGCCACGTCCACATCGCTGTTGACGGCGTCCACGGCGTCGCAGACGTAGTCAGGGTCAAACTGGCTGGGGGTGATGTTGCCGTAAAATTTTTCCAGCATGGTGCGGATGTTGCCGCCGCTGCCCGAGTAGCCGGACACAGCCAGCAGCGAACCCTCCAGGTCAATGCCCCACTGGTCAGAATAATATTTTACCATACGGACAGCCCGCTGCATGTCCATAACGATGTCATCGTTGTTATAGGGGGCCACCCGGCGCTGGAGCAAAAAGCAGTTGTAGCCCAGCTTGTTGAACTCGGGGCAGACGGCGTAGGCCTCCACCGGGTTGCTGCGGCTGGTGTTGCCGCCGCCGGAGGCGACAATGATGGTACCTTTGGCCGAGCTGGGATCATCCAACAGGTAAGGGATCAGGAATGGCTGGAAATCGGCGTTGTCGTAGACCGACTCACCCTCATAGTTCACCAGAGGGAACTGCAAATCCTCCGCCAGGGTGGTGACAGGCATATCGTCGCCCCACAGGTAGATCACTTCGCCGTTGATGCCGTCGCTGTAAGGCTTGAGCTGATGGTCAGCCAGGGCGGCAATGGCATCACGGGCTTTCAGGATCTGCTGTTTGTTGGCGTCGGTCAGGGATTCGGGATGAAGGCCCATCATGACGGTGCCTGCGCTCTGGGCCGCATCCCAGGCGTCTTGGGTGTACAGGGTGGGATAGTTGCGGACCATCTTGTAGTTGTAAACCTGGGTTTCCCACTCAGCCTGCCAGTAGTTGGGGTCGGATTCAGACAGGGTGTTGATTTTGTAAGGGGCCTGACTGTCGAAATGCCGGGGGATCTGGATGCCCAGCCAGTCCAGGATCTGGGCGCAGTTTTCGCTGGAATCCACCGACTGGGCAGAGGGAACAGACATACCCCCGGGGCTGACCGCAAAGGCGGACGCCGGGATACCCATCATCAGCCCGACTGCCAGGACGCTTGCCACCATGGTTTTGACGCTCTTGTTTTTCATAACAATTCCTCCTTGTATCTGAGATTTGCATACCACAGGTCATGCAGGGCCGAAAACCATCACCTCCCGCAGGTTTCCCGAAGCCGTTTTTTTCACACGGCCGATTTGCAGTTCACTTGCCTTTGGCCCATCATGCCACAGGCTGCCAGTTGTTCTGGTCAGCGGCATTGTAGATGGCCTGGGCGTCATTGGTCATAAAACCGGACAGGTCATAGGTGACGGTAATGATGCCGTCGTTCAGCACGCCTTCCACCACCTGCTGCTGGTCAAAGGCCACAAACGTCATATACACTTTGGTCTTTGCATCGTCCACGGCGCAGGTCACATCTGCCTTGCCGAAACCGCCCTCAAAGGTATACTGCTGCACCTGGGTATAGCCCTCGGGGATTTCTGCCGCCTCGCCGACGCCGGCCTCACCGCGACCCATCACCAGGTCAATGAAGGTGTCTGCCATGGGAATCCAATAGGTGGAAGTAGTGCCTTGCAGGCCGGCGCCAAAGCCGTGGCCTACCTCGGCAAAGGTGTGAACTTCCACCACTGTCTTGCCCCGGACCGAATTGGCCAGAGTCCAAATGTCGGGCATGGCGCCGGTGGCGTCGTTTTCACCCACAGCCAGGAACATGGCGGGCAAATTGGGATTTTCGGTGATCAGGCCCGCGTAGTCGCTGGTATGCTCTCCGTCATACTGGGGGCCGTACAGGGGGCAGACCACGTCCAGATCAGCGCTCATCTGATCCACTGCGTCGGAGGCATAATCTGCATCATACAGGGTGGGCTGAACATTGCCATACAGGTTGGCCACTTCTCCCAGGATGGTGCCCGAACCGCCCGAGAAGCCGCTGGCGGCGATACAGTCCATACCGCCCAGTCCCAGGCTGTCGGCATTATATCGCAGATACCGGACAGCCCGCTGCATATCCAGCCAGGTATCTTCCTGGCTGTAGGGGGCCACCCGTCGCTGGAGCACATAGGCGTTGTAGCCCAAATCCTGGAAGGCCTCGGCGATGGGATAACCTTCCATGGCGTTGCCGCGGGAAGAATAACCGCCGCCAGCAATCACAATCATATTGCCCTTGGCTGCCAACTGGTCCTCCACCAGATAGGGCACCAGGAAGGGTTTCATATCGGCGTTGTCATAGCTCTCGGCGGTAAAGTCGGAGACCTCCACCGTCTCGGCTGTGGCCGGTGCATCCCCCCAGATGTACCACATACAGTCGGCTGCCGGTGCATCCTGAACCAGTGCTTCCCGCTGGGCCACCGCATTGTCAATCATACTCTTGGAGACATCGTCGATGTTGTCTGGGTCGATGTTCAGCAGGGTGTTGGCCGTTGCGGTATAGGCATCCCAGCTTTCAGCCTGATAGGCCGTGGGCACGTTGCGGATCAACTTGTAGTTATAGAGTTCTGTTTCCAGGGCTTTCTGGTAGTAATCGGGGTCGCTTGGGTCCAGATCCAGGGTCTGGACCGGCATATCGTGATAGGTCTCGACCGGGCCCTCCGTTGTTTCCTCGCTGGACGCTGCAGCCGAGGATACAGCCTGCGACGACACAGCACTGGAGGTGGTGTTGCCCTGCTGGCACCCACTCATCGACAGCAGCAGGGCTGCCAGCAGGCACCCGGACAAAAGTCGTTTGTTCCATTTTCTCATCTGATTGATCTCCTTTCTTTGCAATCCGCTCATCTGTTTTTTTCTTCCAAACACATAGACTGTGGAAAGACGGCTTTTCACTTCTGCAATTTCAGTCATCTTGCACTAAAATTATAACATGTATGGAATACAATTTGGTTTCAAATGCATTTGCTCTGTTTCAGGAGCTGATTTTCTTTTTCAGTTTTTGAAAGATCGAAAAAAGTTTCAGCCGTTTTTTGTGCAGACCGCAAAAAAAGACCGCGGTGCGCTATGCGCAACTGCGGTCTTTAAAATGGTATTCCTTATTGAAATGCTTTGTCGTAGGCTCGCAAATACCCCATCAGAATCAGGTCGTTGGCCATCAGCGCCGCATATTTGCCCACATCATTGCGATTGGTCGTGCCGCACTGGAGGATGAAGTCTGCGGTGTTGAGATAGGGGCTGGCCAGGTTTTGGGTGATGATCAGCATCTTGCACCCGCTGGACAGGATAGCGTTGCAGATGTCGGGGTATCGGGTCAGATAGCTGCCGCCCACACTGCAGATGATGGCAAAGTCCTTTTCGGTTAGGCTGCGGGCGCATTCCAGCTGGGTGGCATAGTCCATGAACAGCTCCACATAGCGGCCCATCATCATCATTTTGCTCTGGAAGTAGTGGCCGATGTCCCACAGGAAGTGGTGAGAGAAGTAGGCGGCTTTGCCGCAGTCGTGGAGCGTCTTGACAATGTCGGGGATCACCTGGGCATTTTCGGGGGCAATGGTGGTGTAGATATTGCCGATCAGAGCGTCCCTGTAGGCGCTGATGGCAGTTTCTTGGTTGTTGTGGAGCATAGTATAGAACTGGCGGGAATAGTCGGTCCGCATGGTAAAATCCCGTTCCATCCAGGACTGAAACTCCTTGAAATTGTCCATGCCCAGAAACCGACAAAAGCGGGAAATGGATGCGTTGGAAGTATAACACAGGTCTGCGATCTGGCTGAGGGCCAGCCCCTTCAGCTGGGAGTAATTCCGCAGCAGTGCCACTGCTATGTCGTAGTTTGCGTCCCGTTCCGGCGCCGAGCTCACATAGCTGAGCAGACGGTCCAACAGGGAGCCCATCATTTTCACATTATTCATCCCTACAGCCCTCCCTGCACCATTTGTTCCAATCGGATTTATTGTAACACACCCGTCAGTATTCTGTCAAACCCAAACTTTCCCGGGATGCAGGCCGTCAAATCCAGCATGACCACCGGTCGACAAAATCCAGATTCAGCTTTACAGTATCCGTCAAGCAAAGGCTGATGAAGGCAGACCACAAGTTCTACAAGGCCCACGGCATCTATGATTTCCCCCAGAAGCAGAAAAAGCGGATTCTCCAGATGAAGCTGGTGGGGGCCATCTTGACTGTCTCCCTTCTCTCCAGAAAAAGATGAAGGGACAAATAAACCAGTACATCATCGGGTCCCATGAAAAAGTGGTCCAAGAAGCGAGGCAATCACTATCGCTGCCTCAGAGGCATTATAAAAACACCTCGTTCAAGCAAACAGCCTGCCGGTCCAATATGACTGGCAGGCTGTAATTTTGCTTTGCCCGAAAACTCAGGCCTTGTAATAAGTTTGCCTGGGGCTGCCCGGGCGATCCGGGATCGTCATCTTCAGTTTGCTTGTTTCCACCAGCGGCAGTACATACTGGCGGATAGCATAGGAGGCCGTCTTAATTCCCAAAAAGGCAGCAATTTCCTGCCGGGTGCGCGGAACTGTACAATAGGAAAGCAAGTCCGTCTGTGCCCCATCACAACTCGGTTCTGCCGGCTCCATGGAATGACGGAGAGTCACCACAAATTCTCCGCGACGGTTTTCATGTTTCGCTTACAGAAGGCAAGCGCTTCTTCCACCATTTCGGCTATGGTTCCCTCAATGCGCTTATTAATATTTCTGTTCAAAGGCAGTTTTCCTTTCACCGCAAAAGCCGTCCGAAAGGGCGGCTTTTGCCTACATAGAGAAAAAGGGGGATGACCGCTATCGTTTATGTGACGAGAGATTTTGGTTTTCGCCGGGGCGAGATCTACTTCGCAGACCTTGATCCGCACTATGGTTCTGAGCAGGGGAGTGAACGTTCTGTTATCGTGACTCAAAATAATACAGAAAATAAATTCGCACCGACCGTGATCGTAGCTGCTGTAACCTCAAAAGTCTCCAAAAAGCCAAACCAGCCTACCCATGTTCTCATTGAGAAGAACCCTGCGTTCAGCCGTCCGTCTGTGGTGCTGCTGGAACAGATCTTCACCATTGATAAGGAACGCATCAACAGTTTTATGGGAATGACCAGTGAGTGGGAGATGGCGCAAATTGAAAAAGCCCTGAAATGCAGTCTGGCACTGGATCGGGAAAATATTCGCAATAAAAATTGCAATTCGACATAATTTCAAAATAAATACAGGCTGTATTTAATAATACGACTGACATCCTTGCAAACACGGATGCAACCGTATATTCTTGGAGCAGGACGGTTGATTGATCGCCTGAACAAAAACATCTGAACTGAAAGAGGTGCGATATGGCATATACGAGAAACGAGATCAAAGAACTGGAGCCTATGGTCAAGTCAGGTAAGAAGCGGTTTGTCCGCTATCAGGAGAGTGAGGAACTCTACTCGGTGGGGCTGCATACATTTGAGCAGATTGCAAAAGAAGCAGGAGCAATCTACAAGATTCGCCGCTTGGTATTGGTGAATCTGGACATCTTCGATGAGTATCTGGATACTTTTCGGATGTGATTTTTGGCTTTCGGTGTGCAGCCGGAAGCCATACATAAAATCAACCTGTTCTTGTGATTCTGGGAAGATTAGAGTATAATGAACATAGTAACATTCGCTGAGATGGGAGGGTGTCGCATGGGCAGTTATCTGAATCCGGGCAGCAAAGGCTTTCAGGAAAGTCTGAACTCGGAGATCTATGTGGACAAGACAGGACTGATCGAAAAGACAAATGCGGTTTTGAACACGCGGCAGAAGTTTCTCTGTGTCAGCCGTCCCCGGCGTTTTGGTAAGTCGATGGCAGCGGATATGCTGGCGGCATACTATGACCGCGGCGAGGATTCTGCACCGCTGTTCCATTCCCTGAAAATCAGCAATGCGGCATCATACCAGCAGCATTTGAATCAGTACGATGTGCTCAAGGTCAATATGCAGGAATTTCTCAGCATGACGCACAGCATGGATGAAATGCTGACGATGCTGCAAAAGTATCTGGTCTTTGATCTGACCGACCATTTTCAGGAAGTCCGTTTCCGGGATGAGAACAACCTGATTCAGGTCATGAAAGATATTTACGCAAAAACAAAGCGGTCTTTTGTGATCCTGATCGACGAATGGGATTGCCTGTTCCGGGAATATCAGCAAAATCAGGATGCACAGAAGAAATATCTGGACTTCCTGCGGGCATGGCTGAAAGACAAGGATTATGTCGCGCTGGCCTATATGACGGGTATTCTGCCCATCAAGAAATATGGCTCCCATTCTGCGCTGAATATGTTCACCGAGTATTCCATGACCGACCCCGGTGAACTGGCAGAGTACTTTGGTTTTACCGAATCGGAAGTGACCACTCTCTGCGAAAAGTATCAGATGAACTTTGAGGAAGCCAAGGCGTGGTACGATGGCTATGACCTGATTGCTCATCGGCAGGCCGGAGATGAACATTATTCCATGTACAGCCCTAAATCTGTGGTGGAGGCAATGCTGCGGTACAAGTTTGGAACCTACTGGAATCAGACGGAAACCTATGAAGCCTTAAAAATCTACATCCAGATGGATATGGATGGCTTGCAGGATGCAGTTGTCCGAATGCTGGCAGGTGAAGCTATAAAAATCAACACAGGCACATTCAGCAACGACATGACTACCTTTGCCAGCAAGGACGATGTGCTGACATTGCTAGTGCATCTGGGGTATCTGACCTATAACAGCGCAGACGAAACCGTGATGATTCCCAACAAGGAAGTTTCGCAGGAGTACGTCAATGCCATCAGTACGATGAACTGGCATGGTGTGATGGATTCCGTAGAAGCATCACGCAAACTGCTGGATGCACTATGGGCGATGGATGCGGATGCTGTTGCAGCCGGAATTGATAAGGCACACGAAGAAGTGTCGATTCTTCAATACAACGATGAAAATTCGTTGAGCTGTACCATCAATCTGGCATTCTACTTTGCACGAGAATACTACACGATGGTGCGAGAACTGCCAGCAGGAAAAGGCTTTGCAGATGTTTGTATGATTCCCCGGAAGCTGCATCTGGACAAGCCGGCGGTAGTGATCGAGCTGAAATGGGACAAGAGTGCGGCTGGCGCATTGGCTCAAATCAAGGAGAAGCATTACGGCAATGCGCTGAAGGATTATCAGGGCAATCTGCTGTTAGTTGGCATCAATTATGATAAGGCCACAAAGAAGCATGAGTGTGTGATCGAGAAAATCAAAAAGTAAAGATTCCATAACTGGTTCGCCGTTTCCTCCCGGATGCGGCGAATTTTTTTGTCCCCCATCGGTCCGACATCCTTGCAAAGACGGAGAACATCGGGTATCCTTGGAGCAGGACGGCAGAAATTGATTTCATAATCTTTTTACATCGCCAACAGCGCATAGTATCGCGGATGGTATCCGCTGTTTACTGTAATGCTCGGTACTGGCTGTCGCATTGGCGAGGTGTTGGGTCTGCGGTGGCAGGACATTGATTTCAAGAATCGGACGATCAATATTAACCATAATCTGGTCTATCGTGCGCAGGATGATGGCACCTGCATCAATCGGGTCAACTCCCCTAAAACCAGCGCAGGTATCCGTATCATCCCCATGCTGGACGAGATGTTCGACGCTTTTCTGGAAGAATATCAGTATCAAAAGGTGATTGGATTCTCCACGGATGAAATTGATGGTTATTCTGGATTTGTGTTCTGCACGGGGGAAGGCAAGGTCTATCTGCCGGGAATGATCAATCGTACGATTCATACAATCTGCGCAGACTATAATAAGGAAGAAGCAGCCAAGGCTGATGCAGAAGATCGTGACCCGATTCTCCTGCCCAACTTTAGCTGCCACCATCTCCGGCATACGTTCTGCACCCGTTTCTGCGAAAACGAAACCAACCTGAAGGTCATTCAGGAGATCATGGGTCATGCGGATATTTCCACTACAATGGATGTGTACGCAGAAGCGACCCAAGAAAAGAAGAAGGCATCCATGACTGCTTTGCAGAGCGCACTGCTCATAAGGTAAGATCTGGATGCAGAATAACCGAGATGTTCTCCTCTGTTGGGCAATGAAGCACATCACGGATAGTTATGTTCAACAGCCTGCCACAAAGTCCGTCCCAGTTTCCGTCAAGACCCTTGGAAAATGGGTCGTGAACAAAACTGTGTACAACTTTCGTGGACAGTGTTGGAGCTTGACGGACTGTTCCCGATGAACTTCGCCAGTTTTGAGGATGTTATTGGAGCCTGTTGGACGAAAACAGGGCTGAATCTTGCCACATCCCCACAATGAAGCCCATCGACCAGTAAAAGAAGGCTGCCGGGGCTCCGCCGGCGCAAAGCTGTGCGAAGCTGCCGGAATTGTCCCCGGAGCGTCCGGAACCTAGAATCAATATAAAAGAGCCGCTGCACCTGTGTGAACTGCACCCCATTTGTTAGACAGTATGGTATACTGTTTAGGAAATGGGGTGT
>OHMK01000427.1_pt1 | contig 19517 bp, 14 predicted proteins | sample 1569291 | NCBI WGS metagenome assembly OHMK01 (sample SAMEA3879517, study PRJEB24766) | human gut metagenome | biome: human-associated habitat; feature: feces | place: USA | collected 1985/1987 | reverse complement strand
TTGTCCGGATGATCCTTATTCCACTGCTCTACCATTGTGCCGTAGTGCTGTGCATGGAGCTCAACGAAGGTCCACATCTCAAGGTGTGTTCCCTTTGAATCTCCATATGTGTTTGTCACTACCTCTGACTCAGCAGCTTCTGTTCCCCCATCTGCTGCTTCTGTTCCGTTTTTGCTGCCGTTTCCACAGCCGGCAAGCATTGTAACTGCCATTGTTGCACACATCAGTGCACTAACTAATTTCTTTTTCATTTTCCTTCCTCCTGTTATCGTTCGCACAGCATGCTGTAATAGTTAAACTTTCTCAGTATTGATTATATTATTTTTTATTTAACACGTCAAGTCCACGCAAAACCGTTCATCGTCATTTTTGCAAACAATTTGCTGTGAGCATTTTAATTATTTGACTTTCCATATAGTAGACCCCCGCCAACATCCGCTGGCGGGGGTCTACTATGCTTACAGTTCTACGCTGTTCTGCCTGTTCTTCTTCTGGCTTCTATCCGCGGTCTGCTCCTGCTCCCTCATAAGCCCAATGACCTGCTGCATCTTTTCGGCACCGAAATAGTTCCATACTCGCCTGAAATCACGTTTCATCGCATAGAGCTGCTCATTTTCAGCCTCCACCTCTTTCAGCCGCTGGCTTAGATGATGGGTAGCTTTCTTCTCGTCCTGATAGAAGTGCAGATACTTATCCCGCTCATCCTTGACCTCCCAGTACTTCCGATGGAGGGCAAAGAGCACCTTCACCAACTTCTGGATCAGCGGCATGGCCTTCTTCTCCCGATAGCTCTTGGCGGTCTCAAATGTGGCTGCTTCTGGCACCCATTCTTCTGGCCGCTGGGAGTATTGCGCTGACAGGTTTTCCAAACCTTCCATAATGGGAGCCAGCTTGTTCAGCTTCTGGCTCTGCTTCTGGTAGGTCAGCTCTGCTTTCTGTACCCGCTGTTCAGCGGCTTCTACGGCTGTCTGCGCTGTTTCCAGCTGTTCCTGCATCTCGGTCAGGTCGGTCTGGCACTCCTGCTTGGCAGCTTCCAGAGCCGCTACCTCTTTACTACGCTCCTGCTTTTTAAAGTCCAGCACAGACAGGTGCTCTTCGTGGGTGCCTTTCTGTTCCCACTCGATGCCGTGCCGCTCCATCACGGCAGCAAGCTGCTCTTTCTCGGCGTTGATCCACTGGTTCAGCTCGGATTCTCGCTTGGAGCCGCCTGCAAAGCCCAAGGCTTTCAGTGCCTGCTTCAAGGACACCTTGGTGTCCAGTCCTTTACCCTTCCAGCCGGACACATACGGCACGAAGTCGATGTGCAGATGGGGCGTAGCTTCGTCCATGTGGAGGAAAGCCCCGAACACCCGCAGTGTCGGGTTCCGCTCTTGGAAGCCCTGCATATACTCGTCCAGCAGTTCCTTTGCCAGTGCGCCATTCTCGGTCAGGACACCCATATCATCTTTGTTGCCGATCTGGACGATCAGCTCATGGAAAAGCTTTTCCTGCTTGCCTGTCCGCAGGTGCTCATAGTAGTCGGTGATACAGCGGTCCTTGCGCTTCTGCTTGGCATTGTAACGGTCCACCGCCTCGTCAAACAGTTCGTGGTACACCTTCTGAATCGGTTCATCCCGATACACAACATTCAGGCTGCTGCGCTCCGGGTCTACGTTTTCAGCGGTGAAACTTCTCCGGTTATGGTTGAGGGAGCCGGGACCCCGCATTGCGGAAATGGTTCTTTTCAATCGCACGTCCTTTCTCTGTGGAAGTAACTGGTGCCGGACACGGCAAAGGCTTTGTTACTTTCGTCGAAAGTAACGCAAAAGCACTTTTGACAGACGTTCCGTCCATCAAAAGATGCCTTTGCGCCCTGCCGGGGGCTTCCGTCTGCGGACGGGGTTTCGCTGTACCTCGCCGCTGCCCGGTCCAACACCACCTTCCTGCGTGATTGCATTCACAGGAGCGTGACACGCTCCTGTCCTCTGCCAATAGAGGGACTCACCAGCGGAAGCTTTCTGGCACGCCTCGTCTGTCCAGATACTCCTGCCGAGCCTGCTCCCGCTGTTCCTCGGTGGGTGCTGTCTTGTACTGGGCATACAGCTCATGCCGCAACATCGCATCCAATTTTTGCTCCAGACCCTGCTCAATGACCTCTTCGTACTCATTTTCGCCGCTCAAATGATAATGCAGCAAGGCGACGAAAAGTTTCTGCGAAATCTGCACATTTTTCATCGTTATCACCATACCGTGTCGGTTGTGTCGATTGTGACGGTATTTTACATAGTAGCAAAAATACCGTCACAACCGTCACGAATCGTCACGCCCCAGAATTTTCCAATGTTAATTTGACCACTCTGCCCTCATGGGTGCGCTTGCTTTCGTACCGAATTCCATAATCGTTGTAGAGCCTGTCGGCACTCACGTTCAGCTTCCGGGTCAAGATGTTTGCCTGTATGCTCACACCAGACAGACGTTCCAGCAGCTCCGTGGGCGTACCGCTCCACTCTGGCTGTTCCGGGGTGAGCATCTTTGCCACCACTTCCAGAAGCGGGTCGGGCGGCAGCTTCCAAAGTTCCGTTTCGGCTCCTTGGAACTCCCACACGCAGCGTTCCCGGTCAAACTCCAATGTCAGCTCCTGATCCGGCTGGTCACGCCCCACGATGTCCAGTAGTGCGGTGTTGTCCGTGCGCCGCTTCTTCTGCATGATGAACGCGCCATCCGCTGCACCCAACAGACCGTTGGTGCCGGAGATCATATCAAAGCTGTCCTCGGCTTCCATCTTCCGGGTGTGATGAACCACCAGCAGGCAGATGCCGTACCTGTCGCTGAAAGTTTTCAGTTTGGTCACGATCTCGTAGTCGCTGGCGTAGCTGTATCGGTCACCGCCGATCTCCCGCACCTTCTGCAGGGTGTCGATGATGATGAGCCGTACATCCGGGTGCTCCCGGATGAATCCTTCCAACTGCTGGTCAAGTCCCTCGCTCACGGACTTAGCTTGCGTTGCGAAGTAGAGATTGTTGGTCTCCTCTACCCCGAACATCCGGGAGAGCCGCCGCTGCAGCCGGGCGTAATCGTCCTCCAACGCCAGATAGAGGACGGTGCCTTGATGCACCTCGTACTCCCACAGCGGAAGCCCCATCGCCACATGGTAGGCAAGCTGCCCCATGAAGAAGGACTTGCCCACCTTGGGCGCACCTACGAAGAGGTAGGTGCCACTGTACAGCAGGTCGTTCACGATGGGTTTCCGAGGTGGATACACCGTGTCGTACAGTTCGGTCATTGATACCGTGTTCAGCCCGAAATTGTTTGACTTTTTCGCGGCTTGCAGATTGATTTGCTTGTCCGAATTTGTTATAATATTGGTGGTAATTTTATCAGACGACTGTACCGCATCTGCGCCAACAGATGCACCCGGTACGGTCGTTTTTCTATTGTCCGTCATTCGCATTCCTCCTTAAGTCCGTTCAACGTCAGGGCTACCATTTGCAGGGTCTCCAGCAAGTCCGGCGGAACCTCTTCATCCACGGCCAGCCGCTGCAATTCCTGATAGATCAGCTTCATCTGGTCTCGCAGGGCTTTGTAGACCCTTGGGTTGCCTACCACGGTGATCTCCCGGTCAGTCAGGCGGCGGATGATATACTCCTGTTTGGTCAGGCCGGAGAGCTTTACCTTGGCTTCCAGAACCTCGTCCTCTTCCGGGGACATTCGGAAGGCTACTACCTTGTTCCGCCAGCGGCCTTTCTGGTCGAGTACTCGTTCCATTTTCATTCCTCCCTTCGCTCCATGTCCAGCTTCTGCGCCATCTCCTGCTGCTTTGAGGGGAAGAGGTGGGCGTACTTATAGGTGATGTCCACGCTCTCATGCCCCACCCGGTCTGCGATTGCCAGCGCCGAGAAGCCCATCTCGATCAGCAGCGACACATGGGAGTGCCGCAGGTCGTGGATTCGTATCCGCTTCACCCCGGCTGCCTTGGCCCCCCTGTCCATCTCGTGGTGCAGGTAGCTCTTGGTCACCTCAAAGATCCGCTGGTCTGGCTGGACTTTGTAGAGGGATTTCAGGTAATCCCTGATCTCGTCCGTCAGAAACTGCGGCATCTGGATGACCCGGACGCTCTTGGGTGTTTTCGGGTCGGTGATCACATCCCGGCCTTTCAGCCTTTGATAAGATTTGGTGATGGAGAGCAGCCCCTTGTCCAAGTCGAAGTCTGCCGGGGTCAGAGCCAGCAGCTCGCCCTCCCGGATGCCACACCAGTAGAGGACCTCAAAAGCGTAATAGGATTGCGTCTTGTCCATCATGACCTCTGCGAATTTGAGGTACTCTTCCTTTGTCCAGAAAAGCATTTCCTTGTGCTTTTCCGACCCCATGCACCCGGCTGTGGCTGCTGCGCTTGATTTCAGCCCGTAGAACCGGACGGCGTGATTCAGAATGGCACTGAGTTGTCCATGCAGCGTCTTGAGGTAGGTCGGCGAGTAGGCCTTGCCGTTTTTGTCCCGGTAGTTCAGCATCTCGTTCTGCCATGCAATCACATCCCGTGGCTTGATCTCGCTGAGCCGCTTTTCTTTGAAATACGGTAAGATTTTCGTTCGGATGATATGCTCCTTGGTAAACCATGTGTTTTCCCGGAGGCGCTTCTTTTTGTCCGTGATATAAATTTACACAAAGGCTTCAAATGTCATGGTCAGGTCTGCCGCCTGTTGAAGAAGGAACTCCCGCTCCCACGCCAGAGCATCCTTCTTGGTGGCAAATCCCCGTTTCAGCTTCTTCTGCTTCACACCTTGCCAGTTCTCAAAGTAGAAGGAAGCGTACCATGTGCCCTGTTTGCTGTCCTTGTAGGCTGGCATCCTATCACTCCTCCCCTGCCCCGTAGATTTTCTCCTGATAGTACCTCCTGCTTACCCGGCCTCCTACGGTCGTGTAGCCTTTGGCCCTCAGTTCCTCGTTCCACTGGGCGATCATCTTGTACGCCAGACCCTGGGAGATGTCCAGTTCCTTTGCCAGCTCGTCTGCCTTGATAAAAATGCTGTTTGCCATTTTTTGTCCTTTCCTTGTCGGTTTCGTTTCGGTGCCGCTTCATCCTCGCTGACTTCCGGCAGGCATATCCCCTTTGCGGTGCTGTGCCGTCCCCTTACGGAGCGCTCGCTTCCTTTCGGAAGGTCTTGGCGGTTTGGGTCAGTTTGGCGGTCATTCAATTTTACTAAGCATTTTTGCTTATCTTTTTGTGTTCTCATTATACTAAACACATTCCGTTAAGTCAAGAGGTTTTCGGGTAAAATCTTAAACTTTTTTGTTTATTTTCTATTGCACCTCCTATTTTTCTGTGCTATACTAGGTTCAACAAATATGTTTAAGTCAGGAGGCAATCGCATGGCAGTCGGTGACCGCATCAAACGTGCCCGCAACCTCCGAGGTATGACCCAGAAAGAACTGGGCATTGCCATCGGGTTTGAGGAGAAAAGCGCAGACATCCGCATCGCACAATACGAAAGCAACACCCGCACTCCTAAAGAAGAGTTGCTCCGCAAGATTGCGGAGGTGCTGGACGTGAACTACCGTTCCCTCTATGAGCCGACCCTGTACGCCGCAGAGGATGTGATGTACACTCTGTTCGAACTGGATGAGCACTATCCCGGCACCCGGCTCTACGAGGTCACAGACACCACCGACCCAGATTTCCCGGAAAAGCACATGGCAGTCAGCTTCCGCTATCGCCTGCTGGATGAGTTCTTAAAGGAGTGGCAGCTCCGCAAGAAGCAGCTCCGGGAGGGCGAGATCACCAAGGAAGAGTATCTGGAATGGAAGCTCAACTGGCCTCAGACTGCCGACGGCTGCGGCCGGTACGAGCCGAAGAAAAAGTGGCGTAAAGAATAAAAGACACAAAAATGCCCTCTGAAAAACTTACCGTTTCTCAGAGGGCATTCTCATGTCTCTCTTTGTGAATAATCGCCTGATAGTATCAAAGCAGTATCACAGAGCCTTTCGACTCTCAAAATATTGCGTTGCATCAATTCTTTTCAGAGTTTGCAGATTACTCGAGCTCGATGGTGGCAGGCGGCTTACCGGTGCAATCGTAGAACACGCGGTTGACGTGCTTGACCTCATTGACGATACGGCTGGTCACGGTGCCCAGAACATCCCAGGGCACATTGTAGCTCTCAGCCGTCATAAAGTCGGTGGTGGTCACGGCACGCAGGGCCACAGCGTAGTCATAGGTACGCTCGTCACCCATCACGCCGACGCTGCGCATATTGGTCAGGGCGGCGTAATACTGGTTGATCTCCTTATCCAGACCCGCCTTGGCGATCTCCTCACGCCAGATCGCGTCTGCATCCTGCACGATGGCAACCTTTTCGGGGGTCACCTCACCGATGATGCGGATGCCCAGACCGGGGCCGGGGAACGGCTGACGGCTGACCAGATACTCAGGCAGGCCCAGTTCGCGGCCAACCTGACGCACCTCATCCTTAAACAGGTTGCGCAGGGGCTCCACCAGCTCCTTGAAGTCCACGGTATCGGGCAGACCGCCGACGTTGTGGTGGCTCTTGATGACGGTGGATTCGCCGCCCAGGCCGCTCTCCACAACGTCAGGATAGATGGTGCCCTGTGCCAGGAAATCCACCTTGCCGATCTGCTTTGCCTGCTCCTCAAAGACGCGGATGAACTCCTCGCCAATGATCTTGCGCTTGCGCTCGGGCTCGGTAACACCGGCCAGCTTGCTGAAATAGCGGTCGCGGGCATCCACACAGATGAAGTTGATATCAAAGCCGTTGGCATTGCCCGGACCAAAGACAGAGCAGACCTCTTCCTTCTCGTTCTTGCGGAGCAGACCATGATCCACAAACACGCAGGTCAGCTGCTTTCCGATGGCCTTTGCCAGCATCGCAGCCAGCACCGAGGAATCCACGCCGCCGGACAGGGCGCACAGCACCTTGCCGTCGCCAATGCGCTCCCGCAGAGCCTTGACATTGTTCTCCACGAAGGAATCCATCTTCCAGTCACCGGAGCAGCCACAGACGTTGTACACGAAGTTACGGAGCATCTTCTTGCCCTCAGCGGTGTGGAGCACCTCCGGGTGGAACTGAACAGCGTACAGGCCCTTCTCGGCGTTCTCTGCAGCAGCCACAGGGCAGTTCACGGTGTGTGCGGTGATCTTGAAGCCGGGGGCTGCCTGCTCGATGTAGTCGTTGTGGCTCATCCAGCAGATGGTAGAGGGCTGCACATCGGTGAACAGCTTGCTCTCGGTGTTCACGAACACCTCGGTCTTACCGTACTCACGCTCGGGAGCGCGGCAGACATGACCGCCCAGCAGGTGCATCATCAGCTGGCTGCCGTAGCAGATTCCCAGCACAGGGATGCCCCAGTTGAAGATCTCGGGGTCAATGGTGGGCGAATCTTCCAGATAGACGCTGTTGGGGCCGCCGGTGAAGATGATGCCCTTGGGGTTCTTTGCCTTGATGACGGACAGGTCCGTCTTATAGGAATAGATCTCACAGTAGACATTGTTCTCGCGGACACGGCGCGCGATCAGCTGATTGTACTGGCCGCCAAAGTCCAGCACGATGACAGTTTCATGCTGCATGATGTTCTCCTCCCTTTTTTCGAGATGTTTCTATAGGTAGACTTAGTATAGCACATCTCACAACGAAAATCGACAGTCTTTGTGAACTTTCCCGATTTTATTTTACGCGAACAGGATGCCGCAGCACTGTTTTCAGTTTTTCCGGTGCTGTCCGGCGCGGATCGCTGAGGTAAATTTCGTGGTGACGGCGGTGCCCAGTGAAATCAGTCTCATAGCCCTGTTCCCGCGCAAAAGCATCCATCTGCTCCAGCGTCTCCGGTTCAGTATCATAAGAGCCAACATGCATACACTGCACACAAAGTCCCTCATCGTAGTGGAAGAACTGCACTTTGGAGAAATCCTTCTTCTTTTTTACAGTTGCTTCCTGAACGGCCCAATCGAACACTTCCCGGGTCACGAAATCCGGCAGGCGGATCATACTTGTCCACTCAAAGCATTCTTTGTGGGCATAGTCCACACCGTCCACCCCCTCCTGATGCCACAAACCCTCCAGCGGTGGGACAACATATTCAAAGTAACCGTCGATCTTATGGCTTCCCTTGTAGCTCATCTTGATGGTAAAGGCAATGCCATACAGCAATTCCATTGCCGCCTGATACTCTCCACCTGGTTCATTGGGGTCTCCCCTGCCCTGTACGGACACAAAATTCATCGGCGGAACAGTCACAATACCCGGCTTCCTGGGTGGAAGATAAAACTCCTTGTACTCCTTCTTATAGTCAAACGCCATAGTGCAATCCTCCATTCTCCGACATCTTCTCTCTTTAATACCAGCATATCATAACAACCTTTATTTGTAAAGCACTTTTGGGCAAAAACAAAAATCCCCTGCCATCTCGGGCAGAGGATCTGATAGCGCAAAAAGAGCCTTCCCACTCTCCGGAATGGGAAGGCTCTTTGTAAGTTTAACCTTTTGCCTTAGAACAGGCGCAGAGGGTCAAAATCACTCAATGATCTTGCCAACAACGCCGGAACCAACGGTACGGCCACCCTCACGGATAGCGAAACGCAGGCCCTCTTCCATAGCAACGGGGGTCAGCAGCTCAACGTGCATCATGACGTTATCGCCGGGCATGCACATCTCGGTGCCTTCGGGCAGGGTGATGATGCCGGTCACGTCAGTGGTACGGAAGTAGAACTGAGGACGATAGTTGGAGAAGAACGGGGTGTGACGGCCGCCTTCGTCCTTGGTCAGAACGTAGACCTGAGACTCGAAGACCTTGTGGGGATGGACAGAACCGGGCTTAGCCAGAACCTGGCCACGCTCGATCTGGGTACGATCAACACCACGCAGCAGAGCGCCGATGTTATCGCCAGCCTCAGCGAAGTCCAGAGACTTACGGAACATCTCCAGACCGGTGATGGTGGTGCTCAGACGATCGGGCTTGATGCCGACGATCTCCATTGCATCGCCAACCTTGGCCATACCACGCTCAACACGACCGGTAGCAACAGTACCACGGCCAGAGATGGTCATGACATCCTCGATGGGCATCAGGAAGGGCTTGTCCTCCTCACGATCGGGGTTGGGGATATAGGTGTCAACAGCGTCCATCAGCTCCTTGATGCAAGCGTAAGCAGGATCCTCAGGATCGTTGGGAGCCTCCAGAGCCTTCAGAGCGGAACCACGGATGATGGGGGTGTCGTCGCCGGGGAAGTCGTACTCGCTCAGCAGCTCACGGATCTCCATCTCGACCAGATCCAGCAGCTCTTCGTCGTCGACCATATCGCACTTGTTCATGAACACAACGATATAGGGCACGCCGACCTGACGAGCCAGCAGGATGTGCTCACGGGTCTGGGGCATGGGACCATCGGTAGCAGCAACGACCAGGATAGCGCCGTCCATCTGAGCAGCACCAGTGATCATGTTCTTGACGTAGTCAGCATGGCCCGGGCAGTCAACGTGAGCATAGTGACGAGCGTCGGTCTGATACTCAACGTGAGCGGAGTTGATCGTGATACCACGAGCGCGCTCCTCGGGAGCCTTATCGATGTTGGCATAGTCCATGAACTCTGCGTCGCCCTTCAGAGCCAGGTACTTGGTGATAGCAGCGGTCAGAGTGGTCTTGCCGTGGTCAACGTGACCGATGGTGCCGATGTTAACATGCGGCTTAGAACGGTCAAATTTTGCCTTTTCAGCCATTGGAATATCCTCCCTTAAACGGATTGAATTTGGTTACAACAGTCCTGCAAACACAGAATTGCATTGCAAAACTATTCTACTAGATTCAGCCTGTAAAATCAAGTGTTTTTACAGGAAATTTTGCCGGAGCTACACCACCCCGGCAAAATTCTCTTTTAATTTAAGGCAATCAAGCCTTGGTACGGCCAGCAATGATCTGGTCGGCAATATTCTTGGGCACCGGCTCGTAGTGAGACGGCTCCATGACATACTGACCACGGCCCTGCGTCTTGGAACGCAGGTCGGTTGCGTAGCCGAACATCTGAGCCAGAGGAACGAAAGCGTTGACACGCTGGGTTCCAGCCATAGCTTCCATACCCTGAATCTGGCCGCGGCGAGCATTCAGGTCGCCGATGACATCGCCCAGATACTCATCGGGAACGATAACAGCAACCTTCATGATGGGCTCGGTGATGATAGGATCAGCCTTGCGCATAGCATCCTTGAATGCCATAGAACCAGCGATGGAGAAGGCCATTTCAGAGGAGTCGACCTCATGATAAGAACCATCCCACAGGGTGACCTTGACATCAACGACAGGATAGCCAGCCAGAACGCCGGACTTCATAGCACCCTGGATACCATTGTCGATAGCCGGGATGTATTCCTTCGGGATGGCACCGCCAACGATGGCGTTGACGAACTCGTAACCCTTGCCGGGCTCGTTGGGCTCGATCTTGATCTTAACGTGACCGTACTGGCCCTTACCACCGGACTGACGTGCGTACTTGGTCTCCTGATTGGCCTCCTTGCGGATGGTCTCACGGTAAGCGACCTGAGGTGCGCCGACATTGGCCTCGACCTTGAACTCACGCAGCAGGCGGTCGACGATGATCTCCAGATGGAGCTCGCCCATGCCGGCGATGATGGTCTGACCAGTCTCTTCGTCGGTGTAGGTCTTGAAGGTCGGATCCTCTTCGGCCAGCTTTGCCAGCGCGATGCCCATCTTCTCGTTGCCGGCCTTGGTCTTGGGCTCGATTGCAACGCGGATAACGGGCTCGGGGAACTTCATGGACTCCAGAATGATGGGATGATTCTCATCACACAGAGTATCACCAGTGGTGGTGTTCTTCAGACCGACAACAGCAGCGATATCACCTGCATAGCAGCAGTCGATATCCTTGCGGTGGTTGGAGTGCATCTGCAGGATGCGGCCCATACGCTCCTTGCTGTCCTTCACGGAGTTGTAGACAGTAGTACCTGCCTCAACCTTACCGGAGTAAACACGGAAGTATGCCAGCTTACCAACGAACGGGTCGGTAGCGATCTTGAAGGCCAGAGCTGCGAAGGGAGCGTCGTCGGAAGACGGACGGGTCTCCTGCTCTTCGGTCTCAGGGTTCACACCCTTGATGTCCTCAACGTCGGTAGGAGCGGGCATATAATCCACGATAGCGTCCAGCAGCTTCTGGACACCACGGTTCTTGTAGGAAGAGCCACAGACCACGGGCACCAGAGTGTTGGCAATGGTCTCCTTGCGGATGGCAGCCTTCAGCTCCTCGCGGGTGATCTCCTCACCCTCGAGATACTTCTCCATCAGGACTTCGTCGTTCTCGGCAACAGCCTCGATCAGGATGTTGCGGTACTCCTCGGCCTGCTCGACCATATCCTCAGGGATGGGCTCAGTGCGCATATCGTTGCCCATGTCGTCATAGTAGACCTCAGCGTTCATATCGACCAGGTCAACGATACCACGGAAGGTATCCTCTTGACCGATGGGCAGCTGGATCGCCACGCCGTTAGCGTGCAGACGATCATGCAGCATCTTGATGCAGCGGAAGAAGTCGGCACCCATGGTATCCATCTTGTTGACGTAAACCATGCGGGGGACTTTGTACTCATCAGCCTGACGCCAGACGGTCTCAGACTGAGGCTCGACACCGCCCTTAGCAGCCAGAACGGTCACAGAACCGTCCAGGACGCGCAGGGAACGCTGGACCTCAACAGTAAAGTCCACGTGGCCCGGGGTGTCGATGATGTTGATGCGGTGACGGTTCTTCTTGAATGCAACCGGATCCTTCTGGGTCTCAGAGTGGCTCCAGTAGCAGGTGGTAGCAGCGGAAGTGATGGTGATACCACGCTCCTGCTCCTGAACCATCCAGTCCATGGTAGCGCCGCCATCATGAACTTCGCCGATCTTGTGGTTGATGCCGGTGTAGTACAGAATACGCTCGGTAGTCGTAGTCTTACCAGCATCGATATGGGCCATAATGCCGATATTTCTCGTCATCTGAAGAGAAACTTCTCTGGGAGTAGCCATGAAATTAACCTCCTACAGAACAGATCAATAACGGAAATGAGCGAAAGCCTTGTTGGCCTCGGCCATCTTGTGGGTATCCTCGCGCTTCTTCACGGCGTTACCAGTGTTGTTGGCAGCATCCATGATCTCAGCAGCCAGACGCTGTGCCATGGTCTTCTCACCACGGGTGCGGCTGTAGGCAGTCAGCCAGCGCAGACCCAGAGTCTCGCGGCGAGCGGGGCTGACCTCCAGGGGAACCTGGTAGTTAGCGCCACCAACACGGCGGGTCTTGCACTCGAGGCTGGGCATGATGTTCTCCATCGCCTTCTCGAAAGTCTCCAGAGGATCGTTGCCGGTCTTCTCCTGAATCATGGAGAAAGCCTCGTAAACGATCTTCTGAGCGACGCCCTTCTTGCCATCCAGCATCACGCTGTTGACCAGACGGGTGACCATCTTGGAATTGTAAATAGGATCAGCTAAGACATCGCGCTTAGCAATGTTACCTCTTCTAGGCATCTTTCTTCCCTCCTTCACAGAATGATATCATCGGTACTCGAAAGTAATAAAACTCCCGTTGTGTCACAAAGAGCTGACCTTACATAAACCGTTACCCTCCGCACAATGCGGACTTGTTATTTATATAATGGAAAGCCGTTTATGGCGGTTCGTTCCTCAATTACTTCTTTGCAGCACCGGCCTTAGGACGCTTTGCGCCGTACTTGGAGCGGGCCTGATTACGGCCTGCCACACCCTGAGTATCCAGGGTACCACGGATGATGTGGTAACGCACACCGGGCAGGTCCTTAACACGACCACCACGGATCAGCACGACGGAGTGCTCCTGCAGGTTATGGCCGATACCGGGAATGTAAGAGGTGACCTCGATACCATTCGTGAGGCGGACACGAGCAACCTTACGCAGAGCAGAGTTAGGCTTCTTGGGGGTCATGGTACGAACTGCAGTGCAGACACCACGCTTCTGGGGGCTGCTCAGATCAGAGTACTGCTTCTTCTGAGAGTTATAAGTCTTCTGCAGGGCGGGAGCGGTGCTCTTGGTAACCAGGACCTCACGGCCTTTGCGTACAAGCTGGTTAAAAGTAGGCATTTTGTTTCTCCTTTCTTAATAGTGAACATCGGATATTTTCCGACTTTTTAGCCGCACTTCCCCTATGGGGACGCGCAACAGTTATATAATACTCGTTTTGATTAGGAATGTCAACAGTTTTTCCAATATTTTTTTGTTTTATTCGCCGAAGGACTCAACCGCCGATTTTTCCTTTACTCCCTCAGTCTGCTGCGCAGACAGCCCCCTCTCAGAGGGGGCCTTTCCCCTGCTTCGGGCCAAGCAGGCCTCCCTCCCAGAGGGAGGTGGCATTGCGAAGCAATGACGAAGGGAGTTTCAAATCAAAAAAGCCGCCCTCCCCTGCGTTCAGGGAAAGGCGGCTCATGGATCGATTCAGTTCCGGACAGACAGAGTTTTACTGCTGGTTTGCTGCAGCCAGCTCAGCGGCAACAGCCTCGTCGCGCTCCTGCTCACGGCGCTTCAGATCCTCACGCACCTCCGGCAGACCGGTACCGGCGGGAATCAGCTTACCGATGATGACGTTCTCCTTCAGGCCGGCCAGCGGATCGACCTTGCCCTTGATGGCGGCTTCGGTCAGCACGCGGGTCGTCTCTTGGAAGGAAGCGGCAGACAGGAAGGACTCGTTTGCCAGAGCAGCCTTGGTGATGCCCAGCAGCACCTGCTGATACTCGACCAGCTTGATGCCCTCTTCACCGTCATCAATGCGCTTCTGCAGCTCGGCGTTGATGTTCTCAACTTCCAGGCGGTTTGCCAGTGCACCGCCGATCAGGTCGGAGGAGCCGGAGTCGGTCACGCGGACCTTGCGGCACATCTGACGGACGATGACCTCGATATGCTTATCGTTGATCTCAACGCCCTGCAGACGGTAGACCTTCTGGACCTCGCTGATCAGGTAGTTCTGCACATCGCTCAGGCCCTTGATGGCCAGAATATCCTGCGGATACAGGACACCCTCACGGGTGATGACGTCGCCCTTCTCCACACGGTCGCCGGGCATGACACGTGCATGCTGGGTGAACGGGATGGAGTAGCTCTTCACCACCTCGGCACCGTTCTCGTCCTTGCCGGTGACCTTGATGACGACGTTCTTCTTGGTATCGTCGTGAGAGACGACACCGGAGATCTCGCTCATGATGGCCATGCTCTTGGGACGGCGGCTCTCGAACAGCTCCTCAACACGGGGAAGACCCTGGGTAATATCCTCAGCAGATGCGATACCGCCGGTATGGAAGGTACGCATGGTCAGCTGGGTACCGGGCTCGCCGATGGACTCTGCTGCGATGACACCGATGGACTCGCCCAGCTGGACGGGCTCACCGTTTGCCATATCGCTGCCGTAGCAGTGTGCGCAGACGCCGATCTTGGCGCGGCAGGTCAGCAGGCTGCGGATCTTCAGCTTGGTGATGCCTGCAGCCTCGATGTCGTTGGCATCGTACAGGTCGATCATCTTGCCCTCGGGCACGATGACCTCGCCGGTGACGGGGTTGATCACATCGCCCACAGCGTAACGACCGATGATACGCTCACGGAAGCTCTCGATCTTCTCCTTGCCCTCGTGGATCTCAGAGACCCACAGGCCGTCGGTGGTGCCGCAGTCGATCTCACGGACAATGACCTCCTGAGAGACATCGACCATGCGGCGGGTCAGGTAGCCGGAGTCAGCGGTACGCAGAGCGGTATCGGCCAGACCCTTACGAGCGCCACGGGCAGAAACGAAATATTCCAGAATGTTCAGACCTTCGCGGTAGTTTGCACGAATGGGCATCTCGATGGTCTTACCGGCGGTGTTTGCCAGCAGGCCGCGCATACCGGCCAGCTGCTTGATCTGGTTCATAGAACCACGAGCACCGGAGTCTGCCATCATGAAGATCTCGTTGTCCTTGGGCAGGTTGGCTGCCAGAGCCTTGGAGACCTTATCGGTGGTTGCCTGCCAGATGTTGATGGTCTGGGTGTAGCGCTCGTTCTCGGAGATCAGGCCGCGGTTGAACAGCTTGTTGACCTGAGAGACCTGCTTATCCGCGTCAGCGATCAGCTCGTCCTTCTGCGGAGGAATGACAGCGTCACACACAGCAACAGAGATTGCAGACAGGGTGGAGTACTTATAGCCCTGAGCCTTGATGGAGTCCAGCATCTTTGCGCAGGCACGGGTGCCATTGCGGGTCATGCAGCGGGAAATGATGTCGGGCAGGGTCTTTTTGGTCACGCGGAAGCTAACCTCATACTCCAGCCAGTGCTCCGGGTCGGTGCGGTCGATATAACCCAGGTTCTGAGGAACGGGGTTATTGAAGATGATCCGGCCGACGGTGGCATCCACCAGACCGGTGCGCTCCACACCATCAATGACCATGGTGCGGCGGACCTTGATGGGAGCGTGCAGGGTCACAACGTGCTCTGCATAGGCCATCAGGGCCTCGTTCTCATCACGGAAGATCTTGCCTGCACCCTCTTCGTTCTCACGAACGGTGGTCAGGTAGTAGCTGCCCAGGATCATATCCTGCGTAGGAACGGTGACAGGTGCGCCGTCAGAGGGCTTCAGCAGGTTGCCGGAAGCCAGCATCAGCATCTTAGCCTCACGGCAGGCGTCCTCGCTCAAGGGCAGATGGACTGCCATCTGGTCGCCGTCGAAGTCGGCGTTGAATGCGGTACAGGCCAGGGGGTGCAGCTTGATGGCACGGCCCTCGACCAGCACGGGGTTGAAGGCCTGAATGCCCAGACGGTGCAGGGTAGGTGCACGGTTCAGCAGGACGGGGTGGCCCTTGATGACGGTCTCAAGGCTGTCCCAGACCTCGGGCTTTGCGCGCTCGACCATCTTGCGGGCAGACTTGATGTTGTTGGCAACACCCTTCTCGACCAGGTCCTTCATGACGAAGGGCTTGAACAGCTCCAGAGCCATCTCCTTGGGCAGACCGCACTGATCCATCTTCAGCTCAGGGCCGACGACGATAACGGAACGGCCGGAGTAGTCAACACGCTTGCCCAGCAGGTTCTGGCGGAAGCGGCCCTGCTTGCCCTTCAGCAGATCGGACAGGCTCTTCAGGGCACGGTTGTTGGGGCCGGTGACCGGGCGGCCGCGGCGGCCGTTGTCGATCAGGCTGTCAACTGCTTCCTGCAGCATCCGCTTCTCGTTGCGCACGATGATGTCGGGAGCACCCAGCTCCAGCAGGCGGCGCAGACGGTTGTTGCGGTTGATGACGCGGCGGTACAGGTCGTTCAGGTCGGACGTCGCGAAGCGGCCGCCGTCAAGGGCGACGAGCGGACGCAGGTCCGGCGGAAGAACCGGGAGGACCGTCATGATCATCCATTCGGGCTTGATGCCGGAGCGCTGGAAGCCTTCAAGCACCTTGAGGCGCTTGGCGAACTTCTTGATCTTGGCTTCGGAGCTCGTCTCGCGGAGCTCGGTGCGCAGACGTTCGACTTCCTGATCGATGTCGATCGTGCGCAGGAGCTCGCCGATGGCTTCAGCGCCCATCATGGCGACGAAGTCGTCACCGAATTCGGTCGTGGCGGCAATGAAGTCCTCTTCGCTGAGCAGCTGGCCACGCTCGAGCGTGGAAAGGCCCGGATCAACGACGATGTAGGCTTCGAAGTACAGCACGCGCTCGATGTCGCGCAGCGGGATGTCGAGCACCATGCCCATACGGCTCGGAAGGCTCTTGAGGAACCAGATGTGAGCGACAGGGCTGGCGAGGTCGATGTGACCCATGCGTTCGCGGCGAACCTTGGCGAGCGTGACTTCAACGCCACACTTTTCGCAGATCACGCCGCGATTCTTGAGGCGCTTGTACTTGCCGCAAAGGCACTCATAATCCTTCACCGGGCCAAAGATCTTGGCACAGAAAAGACCGTCGCGTTCCGGCTTCTGGGTACGATAGTTAATCGTCTCAGGCTTCTTGACTTCACCGTAGGACCAGGAGTGGATCTTTTCGGGACTGGCAAGTCCGATGCGGATCGCGTCGAAATGATCTTCCGACTGGACCTGGTTGAAGATATCGTTAAGCGGCATTCTCATCGCTTAATTTCCCCTTAGTTCTTGACGAGGTCGATGTCGATACCCAACGACCGGATTTCCTTGACCAACACGTTGAAGGATTCGGGCATGCCCGCTTCAATCTTGTGGTCACCCTTGACGATGTTTTCGTAAACCTTGGTACGACCGTTAACGTCGTCAGACTTGACAGTAAGCATTTCCTGCAGCACGTAGGAGGCGCCGTAGGCTTCGAGGGCCCAGACTTCCATTTCGCCGAAGCGCTGGCCGCCGAACTGCGCCTTGCCGCCGAGCGGCTGCTGGGTGACGAGGGAGTACGGACCCGTGGAACGGGCATGCATCTTGTCGTCGACCAGGTGGTGCAGCTTCAGATAGTGCATGAAGCCAACCGTGACGGGGCGCTCGAACGCTTCACCGGTGCGGCCGTCATAGAGGCGGGCCTGCGTCTTGGCGGGCGTGAGCTGCAGACGGGCGGCTTCGTCGTCCGGGAAGGCGAGGTCGAGCATCATGCGGACCTGTTCTTCCGTGGCACCGTCGAACACCGGCGTGGCAAACGGAACGCCATTGCGCAGATTGCGCGCCATGGCCATCAGCTCGTCGTCGGTAAGGCTGTCGAGATCTTCCTTCTTGCCCGTGCGGTTGTACACCTCGTTCAGGAAGGCGCGGATCTGGCGGACCTGTTCGGTCTTGAGCATTTCCTCAATGCGCCAGCCGAGACCCTTGGCAGCCCAGCCGAGATGCACTTCAAGCACCTGACCGATGTTCATACGGGACGGCACGCCGAGCGGGTTCAGAACGATGTCGGCGGGACGACCGTCGGCCATGTACGGCATGTCTTCAACCGGGCAGATCTTGGAGACCACACCCTTGTTACCGTGACGGCCGGCCATCTTGTCGCCAGGCTGCAGACGACGGCGTTCGGCGATGTACACCTTGACCATCTTGAGCACGCCCGGGGGCAGTTCGTCGCCGCGGGTGAGCTTGTCCTTCTTCGTGGCGTACTTGCGGTCGTTCTGTTCACGCGTGTCCTGAATGGCGCGCATCGTCAGATCGATGATGTGCTGGGCACCCTCTTCCTCCATGCGGAGGTTGAAGAGATCGTAGCCGGGAACGGCCTCGAGCATTTCCATCGTGAGCGCAACGCCCGGCTTGAAGGCGTCGGGGCCGCCGGCAACCTTGTGGCCGACGAGCTGACGACGCAGACGGTCGAACGCGTCGCGTTCAACAATGCGCAGCTGGTCGTCCAGGTCGCGGCGATAGCGCTTGAGGGCGTCCTCGATGATGCTTTCGGCACGCTTGTCGCGCTTGACGCCGTCACGCGTGAAGACCTGAACGTCGATCACGGTGCCGGTCATGCCAGACGGAACGCGCAGCGAGGTATCCTTGACGTCGGAGGCCTTCTCACCGAAGATCACGCGCAGGAGCTTTTCTTCCGGCGTGAGCTGGGTTTCGCCCTTCGGCGTGACCTTGCCGACAAGCACGTCGCCGGCCTTCACTTCAGCACCGATGAACACGATGCCAGAGTCGTCGAGACGGGACAGCTGGTTTTCGGACAGGTTCGAGATGTCGCGCGTGATTTCCTCAGCGCCGAGCTTCGTGTCGCGGGCGACGACGGAGAGCTCCTCGATGTGGATCGAGGTGTAGCGATCGTCGGCAACCACGCGTTCGGAGATGAGCACCGAGTCTTCGTAGTTGTAGCCGTTCCACGGCATGAACGCGATCAGCATGTTCTGGCCGAGGGCGAGTTCGCCGGTGTCAGTGGAGGCACCGTCGGCGAGCACGTCGCCGACCGCAACCCGGTCACCCTTGACAACGATCGGACGCTGGTTGATGTTCGTGGACTGGTTGGAACGCGTGAACTTCTGCAGGTTGTAGATGTCCACACCGGTTTCGCCGGCGATGCTTTCCTCGTCGTTCACACGGATCACCACGCGGTTCGCGTCGACATAGTCGACGACGCCGCCGCGGCGAGCCTGAACGGCAGTCTTGGAGTCAACGGCAACCGTGCGCTCGATGCCGGTACCCACGACCGGCTTTTCCGGACGGAGGCAGGGCACGCCCTGACGCTGCATGTTCGAACCCATCAGAGCACGGTTCGCGTCGTCGTGTTCCAGGAACGGAATCAAAGCGGCGGCGCAGGAGACGATCTGAGACGGGGCCACGTCCATGTACTGGATGCGGTCCGGGCTGGCGAGAACCGTTTCGCCGTTGTCACGGGCGGAAACGAGTTCCTGCGTCAGACGGCCGTTCTCGTCCATCTCGGCGTTGGCCTGAGCGATGATGTAGCGGCCTTCCTCAATGGCGGACAGGTAGGAGATTTCCTGCGTCGCGACGCCGTCGACCACCTTGCGGTACGGCGTTTCAAGGAAGCCGTATTCGTTGAGGCGGGCGTAAAGGGCGAGCGAGTTGATAAGACCGATGTTCGGACCTTCAGGCGACTCGATAGGACAGAGACGGCCGTAGTGGGTG
>OHMK01000370.1_pt1 | contig 21898 bp, 18 predicted proteins | sample 1569291 | NCBI WGS metagenome assembly OHMK01 (sample SAMEA3879517, study PRJEB24766) | human gut metagenome | biome: human-associated habitat; feature: feces | place: USA | collected 1985/1987 | reverse complement strand
TAAAATCTTTGTATAGAACTTTGGTCTGATATAAGTTCCCTGATTTGCGATCGCAGCATAGGCTGCGGTAAGTTCAAGGTTTGATACACCCTGCGTGATACCACCGAGTGCAAGGGCTTCATTCATATCACGGGAATCAACGGTTGTGAAACCATATTCCTGTACATACTGCCAGCCAAGGGAAACACCAGCCTGTGCAAGTGTTTTCACGGTTACAATATTGATGGAGTCTGTGATCGCCTCTCTTAAAGTGGTAAAACCACGGTAACGTCTGTCGTAGTTATTAACAGATTTTCCATTTGCTCCGGCATAAGTGTAAGGGGCATCATCCTGCACGGAGGCAAGGGTAAGTCCACCTGCATCAAGCGCAGCGGAGTAGGCAGCAAGGATTTTAAAGGTAGAACCAGGCTGTCTGGTTGTATCGGTGGCGCGGTTGAGGGTTTTACTTGCTGTTTTATCGCCACGGCCGCCAACGATTGCTTTTACTTCGCCGGTTGACTGGTCAATGACTGTTAAGGAAGCTTGTGGCTGTAAAGTATAGATAACAGTTTCGCTTCCATCTACGATCTCATCACCTTCCTGCATAATATCTGCTTTGTATTGCTCAATAGCGGCATCTGCATCTTCCTCAGAGGCGAAGTTGATGGAATAATTCGTACTCTTGAAGTTTGGATTGTCCTTATTCTTATAATAAGAAAGCATCGTCTGCTCACTGTAGTTCTTTACAGAACCATCGGTCGAACGGATGGAAACACGGTAGGAGAAAGAAACTTTTGGACTGGATGTATAGTTGTCCTGGTTGTTTACTTCCTCATCGGCAATATTCTGAATATCCATATCCTGTGTAGAGTAAATGGTAAGACCGCTCTGGTAGAGTGTCTTGTATGCCTGTGTCTCAGTATAACCCTTCTGTTCCACAAGATCGCGGATGACCTGATCGGTCAGCTCATCAATAAAATAGGAATTGATGCCATTGTCCTGCAATTCTACGTTGACTAACTGGATCCTGTCGTAAACGTTATCTGCCACAGCTTCGTCATACTCACTCTGGCTGATAAATCCCTGATCCAGCATATTGTTTAATACTTTCATGCGGCGCTCCGCATTTTTCTCCGGGTTGGAGATCGGATTAAACCTGGACGGATTCTGTGTGATGGCTGCCAAAACAGCACATTCAGAGAGCGTCAGTTCTGAGACATCTTTTCCAAAATATCGCTCCGAAGCCACTGCCACACCAAGTGTATTCTGACCAAGGTTGATGGCGTTCAGATAATTTTCCATGATCCAGTTTTTGCTGACTTTTTTCTCAAGCTGTACGGCAAGATACTGTTCCTGGATCTTGCGCTCCAGTTTGTCGATGAAGGATGTCTCACTCGTCCACTCGGTAAACACAGTGTTCTTCAAAAGCTGCTGTGTGATCGTACTGGCACCCTGGGAAAAATTACCGCCGGAAGCGATGCCGGTAACGCCGGCACGGATGATACCGGTAAGGTCGATACCGTTGTGTTCGTAAAAACGGGAATCTTCGAGTGCAACAAAGGCGTGTTGCAGATTGATCGGTATCTCATCGATTGTTACATTTTTACGGTTTGAACCGGAAGCTACCAGAGTTGCGATCTCATTGCCCTGATTATCTAACACGGTTGTAAGATAACCGGTAGGTGTTGCGTCGATGTCATCGATGGATGGCGCAGAATCCAGAATGCCCTTATAGACGCCAAATCCAAGGCTTCCGCCTATAATTGCAACTGCAAAACAGCATACGAGCAATACCTTGCAAAAAATAACACGCATTTTTTTGCCGTACATAATGCCTTTGGAAGTCAGTTCGGCCTGGCGTTTCTTCGAACCTTTCTTTCCATAATTCATATAATAAGTCTCCTTTATGATCAAATGTTAAAAAACCACCGCCTATGTATTATATCAAATAAATGTGTCATAATAAAGAAAAAAGTGAAAATATTGATTCCGTTGCGTATTGCATTTTATATTTATTTCATGATAGTATTTTGATACAGAAAACAGCAAAGTATACATTATTATAGAAGAATCGTAATGATAAAGTGCGGAATCATTACGAAGAAACAGATCAGGAGCCATAAGAGATGAAAACAGTATATGCCGGTGGCGAGGGCGAAATTGTTGAGAAGAAATCCCGGTTTATTGCAACGGTGCGTCCGGTAAGCAGCGAAGAGGAAGCGGTTGCTTTTATTAATGAAATGAAAAAGAAATACTGGGATGCCAGACATAATTGTTCTGCATTTGTGATCGGGGACAGACAGGAGATCAGCCGTTGCTCGGATGACGGAGAACCGGCACAGACAGCAGGAAGACCAATGCTGGACGTATTATTAAAGGAAGAGATACATAATGTGTGCGTTGTAGTGACCCGCTATTTTGGCGGGACGCTGTTGGGAACGGGGGGTCTTGTCCGTGCCTACCAGAAAGCGACGCAGACCGGATTGGAAAATAGTGTGATCATTGATAAACAGATCGGAAGAAAACTGACGATCGGAACGGATTACAATGGACTTGGGAAATTACAGTATCTGATCGCAAAAGAGGAACTGACAATGATCGATACCGTTTATACAGAGAAAGTGGAACTGATCCTCATGGTTCCAAAGGAAAAAGAGCAGTCTTTTGAAAAAGAAGTGACCGAGGCAACCAGCGGAAATGCTGATATTTCCTGGGGTGACGAAGTATTATATGCAATGGTTGAAAAAAATCTAAAAATCTTTGAAAAAAATGCTTGACATTTTTATTAAGGGTGTATATAATAGCTATTGTTGACGGCGCAAAAGTCGAAAACAACAATACATAGGGCTATCGCCAAACGGTAAGGCAACGGACTCTGACTCCGTCATTTCAAGGTTCGAATCCTTGTAGCCCTGCTAGAAAGCACCACGGAAGTGGTGCTATTTTTGTGTAACAGGAAACTTTGTTCCATCATGGGAAATTGACATTTTCCAATCATGCAAAAACTTCCGGGTGGCAGCACAGTGCGTTGGAGAAGATAATTTCTTATTTTGATCAGGAGAACAGGATATGTATGATTTTAAAAGCAGGGTAAGATATAGTGAAGTGAACAGTGAAAGACAGCTTACGCTGCCGGCACTGATCGATTATCTGCAGAATTGCTGCACATTTCAGTCAGAAGATATGAATATCGGTGTGGAGTATTTAGAACAGCATCATGCTGCGTGGGTGTTATCGTCCTGGGAGATCGTCATGAACCGCTATCCAAAGCTTGCGGAGCATATTACGGTGAGCACCTGGCCATATAGCTTCAAGGGATTTTACGGTTATCGTAACTTTACAATAAAGGATGAAGCGGGAGAGATCTGTGCATTTGCCAATTCCGTCTGGGTTTACATGGATACTGCCACGATGCGTCCGGTGCGGATCGCAAAAGAAGTGCAGGATGCTTATATCCCGGTGATGGATGAGGCGATACAATATGAATGGGCAGATCGTAAGATCAGGATAGAGGGCACTCCGGTGGAGAAAGAGCCGGTTTTAGTACAGCGTTTTCATATTGACACCAATCATCATATGAATAATGGAAAATATATTCTTGTGGCAGAGGAATATCTGCCGGAGAATTTTAAGACAGAGAGTATCCGCGTGGAATACAAAAAGGCTGCAGTCATCGGGAACATGTTATACCCGGAGGTTTATGAGCAGCAGAACGGAGTAACCATTGTGTTGGCAGATGAGCAGAAAGTGCCATATGCCATTATGCAGTTTAGAGGAAAATAAAATGTTAAAATTAGGACAGTATCAGAAACTTACAATTGTAAAGAAAGTGGAGTTTGGAGTTTATCTCGCGGAAGAGCAGGATATGGAGAAACGTGTGCTTCTTCCGGCAAAACAGGTTCCGGAGAATGCAAAGACCGGGGATGAACTTGAAGTGTTTTTGTACAAGGATTCCAAAGACCGGATGATCGCAACGACAAATCAGCCAAAGATCACTCTTGGAGGGCTTGCTGTTTTGCGTGTGGCACAGGTTGGAAAAATCGGTGCATTCCTTGACTGGGGACTCGAAAAAGATCTGTTTCTTCCTTATAAAGAGATGACAATGAAAGTCCAGCCGGAAGATGAGGTTTTGGTAACACTTTATATTGATAAGAGCAGCAGACTTTGTGCGAGTATGAAAAAGCTTTATGATCTGCTTTCCACGGATTCTCCATACAAAGAGGGAGACCATGTAGAGGGAAGAGTTTATGAGTTCAGTGATAATTTCGGAACCTTTGTTGCAGTGGATGATAAATATTCCGCTATGATCCCACGACATGAAGATACAAGCAAACTTCGTATCGGAGATGTGATCGAGGCAAAAGTGACAAAAGTAAAGCCGGATGGAAAACTGGATGTGTCATTGCGTGACAAGGCATACCTGCAGATGGATGAGGATGCTGAGAAGGTGATGCAGGTTATTGAGGAATTTGCCGGAGTGCTTCCATTTGGAGATAAAGCATCCCCGGAAGTCATTAAGAGAGAGACCGGACTAAGTAAAAATGCTTTCAAACGTGCGGTGGGACGTTTATATAAGGAACATCGTGTGGAAATAACGGAAAGAAGTATCAGAAAGGTGGACTAACAACATGAAAAAAGTAATCAGTACAGAAAAAGCACCAGCAGCAATCGGACCATATTCACAGGCAATCGAAGTAAATGGTATGGTTTATACATCAGGCATTATCCCGGTTGTACCGGAGACAGGAGAGATTCCGGAGGGGTCTGTGGCTCAGGCGAAACAGGCACTTACCAATCTTTCTAATTTGCTGGAAGCAGCCGGAACCAATATGGACAATGTAGTTAAGACAACGGTATTCATCAAAGAGATGAATGATTTCAGCGCCATCAACGATGTGTATAAGACTTTCTTTACAGCAGATTTCCCATCCAGAAGCTGTGTGGAAGTTGCACGTCTTCCGAAGGATGTTATGCTTGAGATCGAAGCGATCGCAATCAAATAGGAAAAGCAGTTCCAGAGAACTCCATGTGAGCGATACTTTGGAACTGTTTTTTTTATGGAAATAAAAATACATAAAATATTCATGCTATATTTGGTAAAATCTGACAAAGTCTTGCTGTTGACAGTGCCAGGACACTTTGTTATAATAACCATGTAATAAATGTAACAAATTCGTAACAAATAGTTCTTGGAGGCAATATACAAGATGGATTATAGAATGAAGAGAATAGCAAGCTGTTTGCTGGCAGGTGCTATTGTAATTAGTGGAACAGGAGTCGGAACTTATGGTGCACAGACCGGTGGTGTGTCTGCAGTAATCGCAACCGGACTTTCTTCAAATGGTTCTCCGGCAGCAGGATTTTCCAAAATGCTTTCCCAGTGTCTGATCGAGAGTGACAAGGCAGTTGCAGAGGCAGCAGCCCAGGCAGAGGAGCAGGTCAGTGAGAATGATGTTCCAGTGGTTGCATCTGAGTACGCAGACATTGCAATCGCACAGGTAGATAATTATGTGAATGTCAGATCAGAACCGAACACAGACAGTGAAGTGTTAGGTAAGTTATATAACAATTCTGCAGCCACTGTTTTAGAGACAACAGAAGATGGCTGGTATAAGATCACATCCGGAAGTGTTACCGGATATGTCAAATGCGAGTATGTTGTAACAGGGGATGAGGAACTTGCAAAGAAGGTAAGTACCAGATATGCAACTGTAACAACTACAACTTTATACGTAAGAATGGAGCCTTCTACAGAGGCAGGTATTTTAACAATGCTTGGCGAGGGAGACGATTTCGTTGTTGTTGATGATTCTATGAAGGATAGCGGATGGGTCATTGTTACAACAGAGGAAGGCGATGGCTATGTATCCACAGATTATGTAAATCTCTGGACCGATTATGTAACCGCTGAATCCAAAGCGGAAGAGGAAGCAAGACTTGCCAAGGAAGAGGCAGAGCGTCAGGCGGCAGCCGCTGCAGCAGCGAAGGCAAAACAGAAATCTTCCAAGAGCTCGTCATCTTCGGACGGTACAAGCACTTCCGGCGGTTCATCAGCTTCTTATGCGGCACCGAGTGGATCCAATGGTCAGGCAGTTGCAAGCTATGCAAGCCAGTTTATTGGTAACCCATATGTTTATGGTGGATCCAGTCTGACGAACGGTACAGACTGTTCCGGATTTGTAATGTCTGTATATGCTGCATTTGGTATCAGTCTTCCACATTCTTCCAGTGGACAGAGAAGTGCCGGATATGAAGTAAACTTATCTGAGGCACAGCCGGGAGATATTGTATGTTACAGTGGACATGTTGGAATTTATGTAGGTAATAACACAATTGTTCATGCAAGTACACCATCCAGTGGTATTAAGTATTCAACAGCTACATATCGTAATGTACTTTCTGTAAGAAGAATTTTCTAAAAAAAGATATTATCGGAACTGTCATCGCAAATGATGGCAGTTCTTTTTTTGCGGGTAAAAAGTCAGAAAGTAATGCGGTACTTTTTTACAGACAGAAAATTGAAAAATATCATTTATGAAAAGTGCACAAAAAATAAAGCGGTCTGGAAATAATCCCCAAAAGATGTAAAGTTATGAGAAAGTTTTCCACGTGAAAAAGGTCGAAAAATGCCAAAAAATAAAGTTATACACGAAGTTATCCACGTTATCCACATTTTTTTATGTTGAAAAAGTGGTTTACATAGTAAAAAAATCGAATATACGTTTTGTACATATGTGATAAAGTTCACAATAAAAATGAAAAAAGCTTGCAATTATTGTAATGAGATAAATGCAAAAAATAGTACAAATTGTCAGATAACGTAAAAGGTTACTGCTGAGTGAACAGTAACTAAAAAAGTTCCTCAATCTATCGCGTTTTATAACAAAACTTGAAAAATGAAAAGAGGTTTGCTATACTACATGCATAAATTTTCTTGAGTTGAGAAAAATAACCAGGAGTGTTGAATGATAAAGAAAGTTGATATACTGGGAATTCAGTTGGACAACTACACAGTGCGGGAAGCGATTATGTGTGTGGAACGCTATTTGAGCAATAATGTCCTTAACACGATTGAGAGCATATCGTTACAGATGCTGATCGATTCGGAGACAAACCCGGTATTAAAGGAAGTTATGAGTTCCCTGGATCTTGCAATCATTGGAGAGAAAGAGATTATTCAGGCAGCGGGGCTTGAATCTATGCAGCGAATCCGGGAAACAGAAGAAAACGATTTTTATTTTGAATTTTTTAAACGGATAGAGCGCAATAAAAAAAGTGTTTTTTTACTTGGTGACACGCAGGAGAAAATTGATTCTTTAAAAGCAGAGCTTGCAGAAGATTATCCAAAACTGATCTTTGCAGGGGAATATGCAGTGGAGACCTGTGTGGGGGATCTGGAAGCAGTGATTAATGATATGAATGCGACCACACCGGATGTGATCATATCTGTACTGCCATCTCCGATGCAGGAGCAGTTCTTATATGAGCATCGGGATAAAATGAATGCAAACATTTGGTATGGAATCGGAGGGGTACCGGTACATAAGAAAAAGCACGGAGTACTTGCTCGTTTGAAAAGCATCATACATCGTGGCAAGTTGGTCAACAGTATGAATAAGTATGATGAAAAAGAAGAGGAATTGTAGTAGAAATGCAGAAATTAATCAATAAACGTTCCATAGTGATAGATTATTTGATGATGATCGTGGGGACGGGACTGTTAGCGGCAGCCATCCAGTGTCTGTATGATCCGATCGGTCTTGTCACAGGAGGTTTTACAGGACTTGCGATTGTGATCAAGGCAGTGACAGAAAGATTTGTTCCGGGAGGAATCCCACTCTGGCTGACCAATATCGGGCTGAATGTGCCACTGTTTTTTCTGACTCTGAAGTTTAAAGGAAAGAGGTTTATCTGGCGGACAGTTGTGGGTACGGTACTTTTGTCTGCGTGGATTTATGTGATTCCGGCAATCGACCTGACACAGCAGGATTACTTCCTTGCCGCGATTTTTGGTGGTGTGATCGGTGGAGCCGGTATGGGACTGATCCTATTAGCGCGTTCTACTACGGGTGGAACGGAACTTCTGGCAGTATTGATCCAGCATTTTATCAGACATTATTCCGTGGTTCAGATCATGCAGGTATTAGATGCGATGATCGTGCTTACCGGTTTATATCTGTTCGGTATCAAGGCAGCCATGTATGCAATTGTTGCCATTTTTGTCACAACGAAAGTGTCGGATGGTCTGATGGAAGGATTTAAATATTCCAAGTCGGCGTTCATCATTACAGACCAGTATGAAAAAGTGGCAAAAAAGATCCTGCTTGAGTTGGACCGTGGAGCAACCGGTCTATATGCAAAAGGAATGTATTCCGGTGATGAAAAGTGCATGCTTTACTGTGTTGTTTCCAAGAAACAGATCGTAGAACTGAAAGATATTGTGGCATCGGTGGATCCGGATGCATTTGTCATTGTCTCAGATGTCCGCGAAGTACTTGGCGAGGGATTTCTGGAATATCATGGGAACCGATAATTTTTTTGTGGAGATTGTATACAGGGAATTAGAGGTAAAATTTCCAGCAGAATTGAGGAAATGCATAAAAAAATATGTATTTCCTCTTTATTTTTTTGCAGTTTTGCATTAAAATGTAATCTAGGTATTTTTATTGAGGGAGAAAAGTACGATTTTTTTTGTGAAAGTTGAACAGAATCGACCAGAGAAGGAGCATAGCTTATGATTTCGAATCAGATACTTCAGAACACAATTGATGGATTGAAGGGAATAACCAGAATTGATTTATGCATTATTGACGTCGAGGGAAAGATTTTGGCTGCTACATTTCCTGACGCAGAGAAGTATGTAGAACCTGCTCAGGCATTTGTGGAGTCACCTGCAGACAGCCAGGTGGTGAACGGATATCAGTTTTTCAAGGTGTTTGATGAACACCAGTTAGAGTATATCCTGCTTGCCAACGGAGACAGTGACGATGTCTACATGGTGGGTAAAATTGCCAGTTTCCAAATACAGAATCTTCTGGTAGCATATAAGGAGAGATTCGATAAAGACAACTTTATCAAGAATCTTTTGCTGGACAATTTACTGCTGGTTGATATTTATAACAGAGCAAAGAAACTCCATATTGATACAGAAGTCCGGAGAGTGGTATTTATCGTTGAGACGAACCGCGAGAAAGATGGCAATGAACTGGAAAAGATCAGAGGAATCTTCGGTGGCAAATCCAAGGACTTTGTCACTGCGGTAGATGAGAAGAACATCATCGTGGTGAAAGAAGTTGCGGACAACGAGGGATATGACGAACTGAACAAGACAGCAGAGGTGATCGTGAACCTGTTCCGTGCAGATGCTGAGAATGATGTTCATGTCGCTTATGGAACAATTGTAAATGAGATCAAAGAAGTATCCCGTTCTTACAAGGAAGCCCGTATGGCATTGGATGTAGGAAAGATTTTCTTTGAGGAAAAAGATGTGATCGCATACTCCACATTGGGAATTGGACGTCTGATCTACCAGCTCCCGATTCCACTGTGCAAGATGTTTATCTTACCACGATCAACAAGTTCTTCGAGAACAGCCTGAACGTTTCCGAGACATCCCGCCAGTTATATATCCACAGAAATACACTGGTATATCGTCTGGATAAACTGCAGAAGTACACAGGACTGGATCTTCGTGTGTTTGAAGATGCCATTACATTTAAGATTGCGTTGATGGTTGTAAAATACATGAAATATATGGAGTCATTGGATTACTAGAATTTAGGAGGAAGCAATGATTAAGTTGGAACATGTCAGTAAGTCATATACAGCAGGAATCCCTGCGTTAAATGACGTAAGTCTTGACATTGAAGAAGGCGAATTCGTATTCATAGTTGGTGACAGTGGTTCAGGAAAATCTACACTGATCAAGCTTTTGCTGAAAGAACTGGAACCAACAGAGGGTACGATCACGATAAACAATAAGAAACTGAACAAGATCAAAAGAAGGCAAATCCCGAAATTCCGCCGTAATATCGGCGTTGTATTTCAGGATTTCCGCTTGTTAAAAGACAGAAACATTTATGATAATGTTGCGTTTGCCCAGAAAGTCATCGGCGAGTCAAACCGCAGCATTAAGAAGAATGTTCCATCCATGCTGTCTATGGTAGGACTTGCTGCAAAGTACCGCTCTTATCCAAGGCAGTTGTCCGGCGGTGAGCAGCAGCGTGTTGCGATCGCAAGAGCGCTTATCAATGAGCCAAAGATTTTACTGGCGGACGAGCCGACCGGTAACCTGGATAATCATAATGCATGGGAGATCATGAAACTTCTGGAAGAGATCAATAGCCGTGGAACTACAGTGGTAGTTGTAACACATAACCTTGAGATTGTGAAAGCAATGAACAAGCGTGTCATCACTATGAAGAAAGGCGTTGTCGTTGAGGACAGCGAGGGTGATTATAGCGATGAGGATTAGTACATTTTTCTACACGATAAAGCAGGGACTGAAGAATATCTGGAAGAATAAGATGTTCTCACTTGCGTCGATTGCAACGATGACCGCATGTATCTTTTTGTTTGGTCTGTTCTATACGATTGTGACAAATTTCCAGTCTATGGTGAAGGATGCAGAGTCCGGCGTTGCTGTAACAGTCTTTTTTGACGAGGGAATCTCACAGGATAAGATTGATGAGATTGGGGATCTGATCCGTGCAAGGGCAGAGGTATCAAATCTGGAATTTGTTTCAGCGGATGATGCATGGGACAGCTTCAAGCAGACTTACTTTGAAGGAAACGAAGCAGCAGCGGAGAGTTTTGCCGGGGATAACCCACTGGCAAATGACGCCAGCTATTCCATTTATATGAATGACATTTCCATGCAGCAGACGTTAGTGACCTATTTACAGTCAGTGGACGGTATCCGGGAAGTAAAACAGTCAGCAGTCGTGGCGAATACGCTGACCGATTTTAATAAATTGATTGGATATGTCTCCGCAGGAATTATTATTATCCTGCTGGGGGTTGCAGTCTTTTTGATCAGTAATACCATCACCGTTGGTATTTCTGTGCGAAGAGAAGAGATTGGTATTATGAAACTGATCGGTGCTACCGATTATTTTGTGCGTGCACCATTTGTGGTAGAAGGTATTGTGATCGGATTGATCGGAGCAGCGATTCCGCTTGGCATCCTGTATGTCCTTTATGGACGGATCATTGATTACATCGGGGAGAAGTTCAGTTTTATCAGCAATATGATGAAATTTTTACCGGTAGATGAGGTGTTCCATACACTGGTTCCGGTAGCATTGATACTCGGTGTCGGCATTGGTTTTATTGGCAGCCGCATCACAATCAGAAAGCATTTGAAAGTATAATTTTATGAAGAAAAGAAACATTTTACGCCGCATTCTGGCGGTGGTACTTGTTCTCACGATGGCAACAGGGCTGACGGCACAGGCAAAAGGAGATGCATCATCAACGTCGCTCAAGGAAGCACAGAAAGAAAAAGCCGCATTGGAAAAGCAGTTAAAAGCTGCGAAAGAGCTGATCAATGATCTGAAGGATTCCAAAGGTGATGTGGAGGACAAAGTTCAGGAACTGAACAATGAACTTGTGGATATCTCATCGAAGATCACTTCACTGGAAAATCAGCTTGCGGACAAAAGCACAGAGATTGCAGATGCCGAGGCAGAATTAGCACAGGCAGAAGCAGATAAACAAAAACAGTATGACGATATGAAAACCCGTATCCAGTATATGTATGAAAACAGCCAGACAACGTATCTGGAGCAGCTTCTGGAATCGAACAGCGTGGCAGAGTTTCTGAATACGGCAGAGTATATCGCAGAGATCCAGAAGTATGACAGGCAAAAGCTGGATGAGTACACGGAGAATATTGAATATATCACCGTGGCGAAAGAACAGCTTGAACAGGATTACGCTGATCTGGAAAATATGAAAGCGAATGTGGAGAGCCAGAAGCAGTCTGTTGCAGCACTGATGAGCCAGAAGGAGACAGAGCTTGCAGGCATCACAAGTAATATTTCGGATGCGCAGGAGGATGCAAAGTATTTTGAGGCAGAGATACAGGCACAGAACGAATTGATAGCGGAGATCAAGCGGATCGAGGCTGAGAAAGCGGCAGCGGCAGCCAAAGCGGCTGCAGAGGGAAAAGAGGTAGCAGACAATCCTTATACAGGTGGAGCTTTCACATGGCCGTGTCCGTCAAGTACAAGGGTTACCAGTGATTATGGAACGAGGGTTTCACCGACTTCAGGAGCGTCTTCAAACCATAAAGGAATTGATATCGGTGCCTCAGCAGGTGCGGCGATCGTTGCAGCGGCAAACGGTACCGTAAAGGCGGCAAATTACAGCAGTGCAGCCGGAAACTACGTGATGATCGATCATGGCGGCGGACTTTATACCGTTTATATGCATTGTTCCTCGCTTGCAGTTTCGGAAGGAACAGCAGTTTCCGCAGGTCAGACGATCGCCTACGTTGGAAGTACAGGTATTTCTACTGGAAATCATTTACATTTTGGTGTATCATTAAACGGAAGTTATGTCAGTCCGTGGAGTTATCTCAAGGGCTGATAAGCGTTCCGGGAATCAGGCAGACAAAGTATATAAAAAGAGGTTGCCACACGAAAGCCGGAAATCAGAAACGGCATTTTGTGTACAATCTCTTTTTTCTGTTTTGTAAAGGTTATGGAAAATAAAACCGGCACCTCGGCATTTTTCTCAATTGCTATGAAAGTGGAGGTGCGGTTATGCATATGTTTACATGGAAAGGATGCAGCAAAAATGTTTTGAAATTGCTGCGAAAGGAAATTTATGGATCAGCAGAATTATGAACTGGATCAAACTGGAGCGGAAGAGACTCCAAAGAAGAAAAAAGGAAGCACAGTCAAAGGGATCGTGATCGGTGTGATCGGAACACTTCTGATAAGCTGGACGGGAATCAATGTGGCATGTCTGGCAACAAATTCACAGATCCTGATCACGAACAAGGAAAGTGCAGATGACGGAGAGGGCGCAGTGCTCGACGCAGATACGGTCAGCAAGATCAATGAACTGACTGCATACACAAAGCTCTATTATTATGATGACATTGAAAATGAGAAACTGCAGGATGGACTGTATACAGGTCTGATCGATGGATTGGGAGATAAATATTCTGTTTACTATAATGCAGAAGATTATCAGGCGCTTCAGATATCTACGACAGGCCAGTACTATGGAATCGGTGCAGGGTTAAGCCAGGATAAGGATACCATGGTGGTAACAGTCAACAAGGTTTATGAGGGAACTCCTTCTGAGTCAGCAGGATTGTTGAAAGATGACGTGATCGTTTCCGTGGACGGAACAGAGGCTGCTTCCATGGAACTTTCGGAACTGGTAAAACTGATTCGTGGAGAGAAGGGAACGACTGTCCATCTGGAGATTTACCGTCCGTCTACCGAGGAAAATCTTTCCTTTGATGTAGAAAGACAGGACATTACATTGCCAAGCGTGTCCCACAAGATGTTCGAGGATGGTATCGGATATGTACATATTGATTCCTTTGAGACAGAGACGGCAGCGCAATTTGAGGAGGCAGTAAAAGATCTTGAGGATCAGGGAATGAAAGCACTGATCATTGATGTGAGATATAATCCCGGTGGTATGGTAACCGCAGTTGTCCAGATCCTGGATGATATTCTGCCGGAGGGAACAGTTGTGTATACAGAAGATAAAAATGGAAACCGTCAGGATTACACTTCCGGTGGGGATACGTATCTGGACTACCCGCTTGCGGTACTGATCAATGGGGAGAGCGCCAGTGCATCCGAGATTTTGGCAGGTGCGGTCAAAGATTATCAGTATGGCACACTGATCGGAACGACAACGTTTGGAAAAGGAATTGTGCAGACAATCTTCCCGTTGGAGGATGGGGACGCAGTGAAGCTTACGACTGCCAAATATTTTACTCCGAACGGAAATTATATTCACGGTGTCGGAATTGAGCCGGATATTGAACTGGAATACGAATATCTCGACAAAGATGCAACTTCTTATGACGAGGCATATGATAACCAGATTCAGAAGGCGATAGAGGTTTTAAAGGATAAAATCCAGTAAATAACAGGAGAATAGCATGAAAAAACAACTTTATCGGATCGTTACAGGGATATTGGCAGTAGCATGGATGTGTCTGATTTTTTCTTTTTCCAATCAGCCTGCGACGGAATCGAGTAAAGTGAGTGGCGGATTGTGTCATCGTCTGGTGGAGCGTGTCAATGATACGCTCCATCTGGATATGACCGAAAAACAGCAGCTGGCCATGGCAGAAAAAATCGAATATCCGGTAAGAAAAGCAGCCCATATGACAGAGTATGCCATATTAGGTCTGCTTTCTTTTGCATTTTACCGCGGAATCCTGAAAAAAGAAAAGCGACAGTTTCTTGCGGCGCTGCTCACGGCGGCAGTTTATGCGGCTACAGATGAGTTTCATCAGTATTTTATACCGGGAAGGTCGGCAGAGGTGATGGATGTGTGCATTGACACGCTCGGCGCGTCGATCGGACTTGCAATTCTTTTTTTTACCTTAAAAGTAGTGCGAAAACATTGCCAAAAATCAAAGCTTACTTTACAATAAAAATAACAGACAGATAAAAGAGTCTGTCAGATAAAAAATGAAAGAGGTGATACTGTGGTAGAACTTGATCAATTTAAAGTGACTCTGAATTCATACAGAGGACCGCTGCAGGAAGTGAGGGATTCACTTTGACCTGGCTGACAAAGAGCAGAAAATCCAGGAATTAGAGCGGGAAATGGAAGACGGCGATTTTTGGAATGATCCGGTCGTTTCCCAGAATAAAATGAAAACCTTAAAGAGTATGAAGGATGATGTTGCAACTTATGAGAAGCTTGCAACACAGTTTGACGACATAGAGACACTCATCGAGATGGGGTATGAGGAGAATGATGCTTCCCTGATCCCGGAGATCGAGGAGATGTTGAGTGAATTTGTTACGACTTTCGACAATATCCGTATTAAGACACTGCTTTCCGGTGAATATGATGGGGATAATGCGATCCTGTCGTTACATGCCGGGGCTGGTGGAACCGAGTCGTGTGACTGGGCACAGATGTTGTTCCGTATGTATTCCAAATGGGCAGACAGCAGGGGATATGAGCTGGTTGTCTTAGACTCGTTAGATGGAGATGAGGCAGGCATCAAGTCCATCACATTCCAGATCAATGGAGAGAATGCGTATGGATATCTGAAATCGGAAAAAGGCGTGCACCGTCTGGTCCGTATTTCTCCGTTTAATGCGGCTGGAAAGCGCCAGACATCTTTTGTATCCTGTGATGTTATGCCGGATATCGAGGAAGATCTCGACATTGAGATCAATGAAGATGACTTAAGAATTGATACTTACCGTTCCAGCGGAGCCGGTGGACAGCATATCAACAAGACTTCCTCTGCGATCCGGATCACGCACCTTCCGACCGGAATTGTCGTGCAGTGCCAGAATGAGCGCTCCCAGCACCAGAACAAGGATAAGGCAATGCAGATGTTAAAGGCAAAACTGTATCTGTTGAAGGAACAGGAAAATGCAGAGAAGGCAGCCGGTATCCGCGGTGAGGTCACAGAGATCGGCTGGGGTAACCAGATCAGATCCTATGTCATGCAGCCATATACGATGGTCAAAGATCATCGCACAGGTGTGGAAACCGGAAATGTGGACAGCGTAATGGATGGAAAAATAGATTTATTTATCAACGGATACTTAAAGTGGTTATCTTTGGGATGTCCGAAGGGATTAGGTGGCGACGATGAATAACTGGATTCCGGTGATCGTCATACTGGCGGTGCTCGCAGGTGGCGGTTATTATGCATACCGGAAAATCAAAAGAAAAGTAGAGGATGTTTCCCAGGCTTTATTCGGGACAGATTCATTGGTGGAGGGATGGAATAAGCAGGCAGATGAGCTTGCAGCCACCCCGAAATCCGTGTCCGGGATGACGCGGATCTTTGAACCGCAGATCCAGAGGGATTTTCCGGATTTTAATCTGGTGCAGTTTAAGAATAAGGCTGAGAATATGCTGGTTTCCGCTTTGCAGGCAATTGATTCCGGGAATGTTTCGCTGATCCGGGATGCTTCAGAGGAATTAAAAGCGCAGGTAGAAAATAGAATTGAAATGAACCGGTCGGAAGGAATCCGCGAAGTATACGAAAAGATCCGGATTCACCGGACGGAGATTTCCAACTATGAAAAAAAACAGGGAAAATGTATCATTACATTTCAGAGTGCTGTGGAACATCTTCATTATAAAAAGAAAGATGGAACAGTGGTTTCAGGGGATGAAAACCGATTGGAGCAGACAAAGTATAATGTTGAGGTCATGTATATTCAGGATGAGAAGATAGCAAAAATCGACAATGCTGTCGGAACAACCTGTCCGCATTGCGGTGCACCGGTCACCAATCTGGGGGCAATGTACTGCGAGTACTGCGGGCTTGCAATCACACCGATCAATTTAAAAGTTTGGACGCTTCATCGTTTTTATGAAGTAGATTACAATCACGTATAGGAGGATATGTTATGGGAATTATTAGGGCAATTGGACAGGCGATCGGAGGAACACTTGCAGATCAGTGGTTAGAGGTCATCGAAGCAGATGACATGAGCGACAAAACCGTCTTTACAAGCGGTGTGCTGATCCGCAAAGGACAGAATACCAAGGGAACAGGCAACACAGTTTCCAATGGTTCGATCATCCATGTTTATGACAATCAGTTCATGATGTTAGTGGATGGCGGCAAGGTAGTCGATTACACGGCAGAACCGGGATATTACAAAGTGGATAACTCTTCCCTGCCATCATTGTTTAACGGACAGTTTGGAGATTCATTAAAGGATTCTTTTAACCGTATTAAATATGGCGGTCAGACACCAACTGCGCAGAAAGTATTCTTTATCAATCTGCAGGAAATTAAAGGGATCAAGTTTGGCACGAGAAATCCGATCAATTACTTTGATAATTTTTATAATGCCGAGCTTTTCTTAAGAGCGCATGGTACATATTCCGTTAAGATCACCAATCCACTCCAGTTCTATGCAGAAGTAATTCCGAGAAACGCAGACAGAGTGGAGATCGATGAGATCAACGAGCAGTATCTGTCAGAGTTCTTAGAGGCATTACAGTCCTCCATCAACCAGATGTCCGCAGACGGAACACGTATTTCCTATGTGACATCCAAAGCAAGAGAACTTGGAAAATATATGTCTACTACACTCGATGAAGAGTGGAACCAGACACGTGGTATGGAAATCCAGGCAGTCGGTATTGCAAGCGTTTCTTATGATGAGGAATCCCAGAAGCTCATCAACATGAGAAATGAAGGTGCAATGTTAGGTGGAGATGCAAGTGTGCTCCGTGGTATGGCTGTTAAGAATTTAACAGAAGGTGTGCGTGACGCAGGTTCCAATGCAGGCGGTGCGATGACAGGATTCATGGGCGTCGGCATGGGAATGCAGCAGTTTAACACTTCCATGGAAGGATTGAACGCCATGACAGCAGGCATGGCAGGAACACAGCCACAGGCAGCACCACAGCAGGCAGCAGCACCACAGCAGACAGCAGCCCCGGCAAATAGCTGGACCTGTGAGTGCGGAGCATCAAATACCGGAAAGTTCTGCAGTGAGTGCGGAAAACCTGCACCGGCTCCGGTAAATAGCTGGACTTGTGAATGTGGAACCGTGAATACCGGAAAGTTCTGCAGTGAGTGTGGAAAACCTGCACCGGCAGCGGAGTGGACCTGTGAGTGTGGAACCGTCAACAAAGGTAAATTCTGTAGCAATTGCGGAAAGGCAAGGAGCTAACTATGGCAGTTATCAGTTTTAAGTGTCCAAACTGTGACGGAGAACTGATTTTTGACCCGGAAACACAGAAGTATAAATGCGAGTACTGTGGTTCAAAATTTACCCAGGCGGAATTGGATGCATTGCAGCCGGCAGAGTCTGAGGAAACGGATGCCGGTGCAGCGGATGGTTCTGATGAAGCAGAGCAGGAAACAACCGAACAGCAGAGTGCGGACACAAAGAAAAAAGAAGGGGAGGACGGCGGCGCAGAGGCAGTCATTTATAACTGCCCTTCCTGTGGAGCAGAAATCGTGACAGATGCAACGACAGCAGCCACGTTCTGTTATTATTGTCACAATCCGGTCGTGCTTGGAAAACGGCTGGAAGGAAAGTATCTTCCAAATAAAGTCATTCCTTTTAAAATTTCCAAAAAGGAAGCGGAAAAACGTTTCTTAGAATATGTTGGAAAGAAAAAATTTGTTCCAAAGGCATTTTTTAATAAGAAACAGATCGAATGTCTGAGTGGTGTCTATTTCCCATATTGGATCTATGATGCAAAATTGCAGGGAAAACTGCAGGGCGAAGGCAAGAAAATCCGTGTGTGGAGAACCGGAGATACCGAGTACACAGAGACAAAGTTTTACCATGTGGAGCGTGAGGGTGAGGTTAATCTGAAGAATCTTGCAGAGAACGCACTGCAAAAGGCAAATGTGCAGCTTGTGAAAGGGGTACTGCCGTATCAGTTCAATGAGATGAAAGATTTTAATATGGGATATCTTTCCGGTTTCATGGCAGAGAAACGTGACATCGAGCAGAAAGCAGTGGAAGGAAATATGCAGGCTACGATGAAAAACTCAGCAGAAAAACTCATGCGGGAATCTGTTCAGGGATACAATGCGTTATCGGTCAACTCATTCGGGGTGATCCCGAAGAAGGAGGACTGGTCTTATGCGTTGCTTCCGGTCTGGACTGTTACCTATAAGGGGAAAGATGGAAAAATCTACTATTATTCCATGAACGGGCAGACAGGAAAAGTGTTCGGAGAACTTCCGGTAGACTACGGAAAAGTCACGCTGACGGGTATTATTTCGGCAGTCGTTGTCTTAATCATTGCATTGATCGGAGGGTATTTCTTATGAGAGATAAATTAAGAAAAAGAATTGCTCTGTCCGCAGTAACTGCACTGACACTTTTTGCGGCTGTACCGGTCTATGCGGATACTTATGATGCGGTGTATGATGATGCAGCGTTACTTTCAGATGAGGAACAGCAGTCGCTTTCGGAAGAAATCACCAATCTGCAGGAGACCACAGGCTGGGAGATTTTTGTCCTGACGACAGAGGATGCACAGGGAAAGACAGCGAGAGAGTATGCGGATGATTTTTATGACACGACAGCAACAGGCGATGATGGCGTGGTGTTCCTCATTGACATGGATAACAGAGAGGTTACGATATCGACTGCGGGAGAAGCCATTTACTATCTGAATGACGACAGGATCGATGATATTCTGGATAACTGTTATGATTATGTTGTGGATGGGGAATATGCTTCCTGCTTTTCTTCCATGTTAAGTGATGCAGAGTACTATTATGAGGTAGGAGTCCCATCTGACGCATATACCTATGATGAAGAAACAGGCGAGATCCATTATTACCATGTACTCACGATGGGCGAAATTCTGTTTGCAGTTGTACTTGCAGCAGCTGTGTTTGCCGCTGTATTTTTTGGAATTACCGGAAAATACCGTCTGAAATTTGGCGGTGGATACCAGTATGATTACCATGCGTTCGGAAAAGTTAACCTGACCGGTCAGGAAGACCGTTTTGTCAACCAGATGGTGACGCATCGGAGAATCCAGACCAATAGTGGAAGCAGCGGAGGTGGCAGCAGCCATTCCGGCAGATCGACGGTACATACCAGCAGTTCTGGCAGAAGTCATGGAGGCGGAAGCCGCAAGTTCTAAATATCAAAAATTTGGTGAATAAGAAACAAAAATATAGAAATGTTCTGGAAAAGAGGTTGCTTTGGCAGCCTCTTTGTGTTATTATCTTCCTCATGAGGACAGATGTAAGTCCCAAACAAACAGAATGGATTCTATATACAAAAGAGAATCTGTTGAATCTGGCAACTAAGAGGTATTCATTTCCATGAAAGACAAAATGCAATATTATGTTTTGAAAGAGAAGGCAGTGCCGGAAGTACTGCTGAAAGTAGTGGAGGCAAAAAGGCTGATCGATTCCGGTAAGATCGCATCGGTGCAGGAGGCGACAGAGAGTGTAGGGATCAGCCGCAGTTCTTTTTACAAGTATAAAGATGATATTTTTCCTTTTCACGAGACAACAAAGGGAAAGACTATTACGATGGTCATTCAGATGGATGATGAGCCGGGACTTTTGTCCGGGGTATTGAAAACGATTGCTGATTTTCATGCCAATATCCTTACCATTCATCAGAGTATACCGGTCAATGGAATCGCAACGCTGACGCTCAGTATTGATATTTTACCGCAGACGGGGGATGTTGCAGAGATGGTCACAAAGATTGAGAGTGTGGGCGGCATTCAGTATGTGAAAATTCTGGCGAGAGAATAAAAACAGACTGGCAGAACAGAATAGTTTACATAATACAAAAACAGAAAGGCAGAATAAAAATGATAAAAGTAGCAATTATGGGGTTTGGAACGATCGGTTCCGGTGTGGCAGAGGTTTTAGACATCAATAAGAAGAGCATTGCAGCCCGCGTCGGCGATGAAGTGGAATTAAAGTATGTTCTGGATTTAAGAGATTTTGAGGGAGATCCGATCCAGGAGAAAATCGTACATGATTATAAAGTGATCGCAGAAGATCCGGAAGTAGCGATTGTAGTTGAGACAATGGGTGGCGTGGAGCCAGCGTATACTTTTGTAAAAACAATGTTAGAGGCCGGAAAACATGTGACAACTTCCAATAAGGCACTAGTGGCTGCAAAAGGTGCAGAGCTGATCGCACTTGCAAAAGAAAAAAATGTGAATTTCATGTTTGAGGCGAGTGTCGGCGGCGGTATACCGATCATCCGTCCGTTAAATTCCTGTCTTACTGCAGATGAGATCGAAGAGATCACTGGTATCGTAAACGGTACAACGAACTATATGATGACTGAGATGACAGAAAAGGGTGCTGATTTTAATGAAGTTTTAAAGGATGCGCAGGCAAAGGGGTATGCAGAGAAAGATCCTACTGCGGATATCGAAGGACATGATCCGTGCCGCAAGATTGCCATTTTAACTTCTCTGGTGTGTGGCCGGCAGGTAGATTTTGAGGATATTCACTGCGAGGGAATCACAAAGATCACAGCAGATGATTTTAAGTATGCAAAGGTTTTGAATCGTTCCATTAAGCTTCTTGCATCCAGCCGTAAAGTCGGAAACAGTTACAGTTGTATGGTTGCTCCTTTCATGCTCAGCGCAGAGCATCCTCTTTGCGGAGTAAACGGTGTGTTCAATGGAATCTTCGTACATGGAAATGTACTGGGCGATGCAATGTTCTACGGCAGCGGAGCAGGTAAGCTTCCGACAGCAAGTGCAGTAGTAGCAGATATCGTGGATATGACAAAGCACAAAAATACCAATATTTACATTGACTGGTCACCGGAAAAACTGACACTGGTAGATTACAAAGACAGTGTAAACAGTTTCTTTGTACGCACTTCTTCCGGTAAGGAAACAATCGAAAATGCATTTGGCAGTGTAGAATATGCAGATGCCGGAATTGCAGGAGAGATTGGATTTACTACAAAAGATATGACAGAGGCTGAATTTGAAAAAGCGGCAGCACAGATTGAAGTTCGAAACCGTATCCGTCTTGGATAATTTTCTGGAATGTATATTTCCGCCACGCTGTTTTGTATGCGACCGTCTGCTGGAAACGGCAGATATCCGCAGACAGCGAAATGTTCACGCAGCGTGCCGGAAAAAATTGTATCCCGTTGTGCAGCCGTACTGTTATCATTGCGGAAGCCCGCTTGCGGATACCGAAACAGAATATTGTCAGAATTGCAGAAAGCATCGTTCTTTTGTTGCAGAAGGACGA
>OHMK01000362.1_pt1 | contig 22249 bp, 14 predicted proteins | sample 1569291 | NCBI WGS metagenome assembly OHMK01 (sample SAMEA3879517, study PRJEB24766) | human gut metagenome | biome: human-associated habitat; feature: feces | place: USA | collected 1985/1987 | reverse complement strand
AGGATCACGATCCGATCCGTATGGATCACAGAAGAAATTCTCTGTGCAATGATGATTTTTGTCACATCATGATATGTGAAGAATGATTTGGAGAGTGGCAGAGAATGGAAAGCAGACAGAAGAAACGTCTGGGGGATATGCTGATAGAGGAACAGATTATTACAGATGAGCAGCTCTCAGATGCATTAGAGAAGAAAAAGGGAACTACAAAGCGGCTGGGTGAGGTTCTGGTAGAGCTGGGTTATACCAGTGAGACGGATATTGCCAAGGCACTGTCAAGCCAGCTTGGACTGGAAATAGTCTCGCTTAGTGGAATACAGATAGAAGAAAATGTGCTAAAGCTGGTAGACGTGGCAGTTCTGAGAAAATATGTCATGGTACCAATTGGCTTTTCACCGAATAATATGAATGAAGTCCGTGTGGCAATGGCCGACCCGATGGATATGCGTGGAATTGATGATTTTTCTATTATTACTAATCTGCAGGTCGCACCGGTAATTGCCACAACCCATGATATTATGCTTACCCTTGACCGTTTCTATGGAAGCAGTGAAGCAAGGAAGGTGGCTGAGGCATATGCACTGGAGCGCCGGCAGGAAGAGCAGAGGGAACAGGAGAAGGAGAATGATGAAGATATTGCAAATTCCCCGATTGTTCTTCTGGTAAATGCCATGATTGAGCAGGCAGCAAGACAGCGTGCCAGTGATATACATATAGAAGCATTGGAAAGCCGTGTAAGAATCCGCTACAGGATTGATGGTGTGTTATATGAGAAGGCGAGCTACGACATCCGGCTTCTGAATGCAATTACAGCACGTATCAAGATTATTGGCGGCATGGATATATCAGAAAAAAGAAAACCACAGGATGGACGAATTACCCTTGTGGTAGACCGTGTGGAATACGATATCCGTGTATCAATCCTGCCAACGGTTTATGGAGAAAAGTGTGTACTTCGTCTTGCACAGAAGAAAGCACTGACCAAGGATAAGAGGGAGCTTGGATTTACACCGGGAGAACTGGAAAGCTTTGACCGCATGTTAAAACATCCGAATGGAATCCTTTTGGTAACGGGACCTACCGGAAGCGGTAAATCGACGACACTTTACACAGCACTTTCCGAACTGAATACAGAGGATATTAATATTATCACAGTAGAAGACCCGGTAGAGGCGAATCTGGACGGCGTCAATCAGGTACAGGTAAATGCCAAAGCAGATATGACCTTTGCATCTGCACTGCGTTCAATCCTGCGACAGGATCCGGATATTATCATGATTGGAGAAATCCGAGACGAAGAAACTGCAGAGATTGCGGTACAGGCTTCTATTACCGGACATCTGGTAGTAAGTACCCTGCATACCAACAGTGCAGCAGGAACCATTACCCGAATGTTAAATATGGGCGTAGAGGGATATCTTCTTGCAGATTCCGTAATCGGAGTGATTGCCCAGCGTCTGGTGCGGAGACTTTGTCCGAACTGTAAACAGCCGCATAAGCCGACTGAATATGAGCGCAAGCTTCTGAATCTGGATGATTTGGATGAGACGATGATTTTTGAAGCAAAGGGCTGCCCGATGTGTGCCAATACAGGATATAAGGGCAGAATCGGTGTCTATGAGATGATGGAAATCAACACAGAAATGAAAAATGCCATAGCAAAAGATGCTTCCACTGCCGAAATCAAACATCTGGCAGTAGAAAATGGAATGGAAACTCTTGCAGCGGGAGCCAGACGTAAAGTTTTAGAAGGAATTACTTCTGTGTCAGAGCTGGTGGGAGTATCTGCTGAGGATTAAGGAGAACTGGGGATTTTACAATGAACAGAATAGAAATGTTTTTGCGGGAAGGAAATGAAAAAGGAGCATCCGATATCCATCTTGCACCGGGAAGCCCGGTGATGTTCCGGATTGATGGAGAACTGGTTCCTGCATCAGATGAGAAGATAAAACCATTTGAAATAGAAGAAATGATAGAACCGCTGTTGACGGAAGAGCAGAAGGCAGAGCTGAAGGAAAATGGAGAACTGGATTTTGCGTATTCTATCGCAGGCTTTCACAGGGTGCGTTTTAATGTGTTCCGTCAGAGAGGTACTTACGCGGTAGCACTCCGTATACTCTCGTTTGAGATACCGGAAGCAAAGCGGCTGGGTATTCCACCATCTGTGGTTGACCTGACCAACCGCAAGCGTGGACTGGTATTGGTAACAGGACCGACCGGAAGTGGTAAATCTACCACACTGGCGTCTTTGATACATATTATTTCCGAAACATATGCTAAGACAATTATTACACTGGAAGACCCGATTGAGTATTTGCATCCTCACAGCAAGTCAATTGTATTGCAGAGGGAAATCGGTTACGACAGTAAGAGTTATGCGTCAGCACTTCGCGCCGCATTGCGTGAAGACCCGGATGTAATTCTGGTGGGGGAGATGCGTGACCTAGAAACAATCAGTATTGCGATTACGGCGGCAGAGACCGGACATCTGGTATTTTCAACCCTGCATACCAACAGTGCAGCAGCAACCATTGACCGTGTCATTGACGTGTTTCCACCGCATCAGCAGCAGCAGACCAGGATACAGCTGTCAGGTGTTATTGAAGGAATTATCGCTCAGCAGCTTCTTCCAAAGGAAGGCGGTGGACGTGTGGCGGCTTACGAGGTCATGCTTGCCACTCCGGCAATCCGTAACCTGATACGTGAAGGAAAGAGCTTCCAGATACAGTCTATGATACAGACCAGCAAGAAGCTTGGCATGCAGGCAATGGATGATGCCATTTATGACCTTTATATGCAGAATAAGATATCAGCAGAAGATGCCGTAAGTTTTGCACAGGAGCCGGCAGTTATGCAGCAGAAGGTAACGCTATTCTAAACTGCGGAGCATCTGCAGGAAACTGTTAACAGCAGCTTCCGTGGATACCGTAGAATGAGAAAAATGGTTAACAAATTTGAAATTTAACCGATAAATATACTGTAAGGGGGATGAGAAGGTGCCCAGTTATTCATATATAGCAGTGGATGCCATGGGAAAAGAGAAGAAGGCAACCATTGATGCAGAAAATCAGGACAAGGCAGCAGCCCGGCTTAAGAAAAACGGACTTACTTTAATATCCATAAAGGAAGTCGGATTGTTAGAAAAGGACGTTAAATTAAGCTTTGGGCGGAAAGTAAAACCAAGGGATTTAAGCGTGTTCTGCCGGCAGTTTGTCAGTATGATAGAAGCCGGGGTTACGGTAATTGATGCCCTTGGAATGTTAGAGGAACAGACGGAAAATAAGAGGCTTTCCGCTGCACTTCATGAAGTGCGTACCGAAGTGGAGAAAGGACAGACACTATCCGAAGCCATGGGACATCAGGGAGAGATTTTCCCGGAAATGCTAGTGAATATGGTGGCGGCAGGAGAGACCTCCGGTAATATCGAGCTTTCCTTCAGCCGTATGGCAGTGCAGTTTGATAAGACGGCAAAACTGTCCGGCTTAATGAAAAAATCACTGGCTTATCCGGTGGTACTGCTGATTGTGGCAGTATTAATCGTCATTCTGATGGTAGTAAAGGTAATACCGGGATATGCAGCAACCTTTGAACAGGCAGGTATGCAGCTGCCGGGCATCACCCGGGCAATGATGAGCATGAGCCATGTGATTACAAAATTCTGGTATCTTTTCGTGGGAGGAATCCTGCTGATTGTACTTGGTATCCGGGAATGGCGCAAGACAGAGAGCGGAAAGCTGTTCTTTGGTAAAATAGCCATGAAGCTTCCATTGTTTGGCAAGTTAAACATAAAGACATATTCTTCACAGTTTGCCCGTACATTAAGTACTTTAATGTATGCAGGAATTCCATTGATTCATGGAATTGATGCAGTCACCAAGCTGATGAAGAACCGTCACTTCCAGCTGCAATTGCAGTCAGCAAGAGAGGAAGTGGCAAAGGGTGTTCCGTTATCAGAACCGTTGCGGAAGGGCGGACTGTTCCCGCCTATGGTAATCCACATGCTTTCTATCGGTGAGGAAACCGGTGATATTGAGGGCATGTTAGACAAGCTGGCAGATTATTATGATGAAGAGGTTGAGATGACTACCCAGACGGTTATGGCGGCAATGGAACCAATGATTATCGTTGTTATGGCAATTATCGTAGTCATTCTGATTGCAGCAATTTATGCGCCGATGCTTTCCATGTACAACCAGCTCGGCAACATGTAAAACGAATTAAGATTCCGTAATAGGGGCGGGATTTTAAGATAAAATATTTATATTTATACAAGAAGGAGAATAGCATTATGAACAAGATTAGAAACAGAAAGAACAACAAAGGCTTTTCATTAGTTGAGTTAATCATCGTTATTGCCATCATGGCAATCTTAGCAGGAATCTTAATTCCTCAGTTTGTTAAGTACATCAGCAGCTCCAAAGTATCCGGAGATATCCAGCAGGCAGAGAATATCTACAATGCAGTAGCAGCTCAGTACGCAGATTCTCAGGGAACAGCACCAACAGGTATGAGTTATGATGGAAACAAGCATGAAGTAACAGATGCTGTTGCAGAGGCATTAGAAATGGGAAAAGCAGCACCTACATGTAAAGTAGATTCAAACTATTTATTTATGTATAGCTGTGACAGCAAGGGTGCGGTTGCTGTATATCTTGCACCAGCAAGCGAGGCAGATAAAGCATATGATGCTACAAAAGATACCAAGATTTCTCCATCCATTGAAGGAGTGGATAAAGATAAGTGGACAAAATAATCCGCTGAGCTAAGAAAGGACACTACATACCATGACACCAATGCTTGCACTCATCACAGTATTTATTTTCATATATGGAATTGTCATCGGAAGCTTCTTAAATGTCTGTATCTACCGGATACCGCAGAAAGAAGATATCGTCCGGGAGAGTTCCCACTGTATGAGCTGCGGGCATCGGTTGAAATGGTATGATTTAGTGCCGCTGTTCAGTTATCTTTTCTTAAAGGGAAAATGCCGTTACTGTGGTTCGAAGCTGTCAAAGCAGTACCCTATCGTCGAAGCACTCAATGGAATCCTTTATGTAGTTGTATTTTATGCAACAGATTTTAGCTGGGACAGTATTTTATACTGCCTTATGACTTCTGCGTTAATCGTACTTAGTGTGATAGATTACCGCACCTATGAGATTCCTTTTGGAATCAATGTGTTCCTGTTTGTACTGGGGGTTATCCGGTGCGTATTTGGAAAAGGGGACAGAGGAACCTTGATGATTGGTTTCTTTGCAGTGAGCTTGTTCTTGCTGTTATTATCACTTCTTACCAGAGGAGCAGCAATCGGTGGTGGAGACATCAAGCTGATGGCGGCGGCCGGGCTGCTTCTCGGATGGAAGTTGATTATTCTTGCATTTGTGATGGGATGTATTGCGGGTTCTGTGGTGCATCTGTTCCGGATGAAGGTATGTGGTGCCGGCAGAATGCTGGCGCTGGGTCCATACTTATCGGTCGGGATATTTATTGCGGCCCTGTGGGGAAATGGGATGATAGACTGGTATCTGGGACTTTTTATGTAGAAAAGAGTGATTATAAGTGGAAAGTGTATGAAGTATAGGTATGCTTTCCAGTTATAATCACGAAAGGTGAGTGAAGGATGAAGATATTAAGTATAGAAATAGGTGTTGATGTAACCCATGTATTGGAGATGGATTACCGGGTGAAGAATCCGAAAGTATATCGAAGCTTTAGCTTTCAGACTCCGGTAGGTGTAATTGGAGAAGCTGGTGTGCGTAAGAGTGAGGAATTCCGCACAGCCTTACATAAGCTTCTGGATGCAAATAAGATTAAGACACGGAAAACTTTATTCGTAGTTAATTCCGGTAAGATAGCAAGCCGTGAAGTGCTGATTCCGATGATAAAAGAAAACCGTATCAAGGATTTCTTAAATACAAATTCGGCAGATTTCTTCCCGGTAGATTTATCCCGGTACCAGCTGGTATACCGGAATGAAGGTGTGGTACAGCAGGACACAGTAAAGAAGAGAAAATTATATGTATTTGCTGTGCCGGGAGATCTGGTGCAGTCTTATGAAGAACTGGCAGATTTCTGCTCCCTGGAACTTACCGCACTTGACTATGTGGGAAACAGTATTTTCCAGATGATGCATAAAGCGGTAGGAAATAATATCTGCTGTTCTGTAAAATTAGACAATAATGCAACCATGATTACGATTATCAATCAGGGAATGGTTGTATTACAAAGAACAGTATTTTATGGCTTTGAAGAAGTAGAGAAGGTTGTAGTGGATTCCGGTCTTTTCCCGAAGGAACAGTATCCGGCAGCAATGGATATATTACAGCAGACAGACTGTCTGGATGCAAACCAGGCGGCACCGGAAGATGCCGTGAATGCCATGCGGGCAGAAGCGGTAGAAGCACTGCGTCCGATGATTGGCAATATCCGGCGGGTATTAGATTATTATCAGTCCAGAAATAATGGGGCAGAAGTAAAAGAGTGTTTCCTGATTGGTAACGGAGCTTATATCAAGGGACTGGACAGACTGATGTCCATGGAATTGAATCTTCCGGTACATTTGCAGGAAAAAGATGTTTTAAACGGTTTCCGTACATCCGGAGGCAGATTGGATGCCATGTATGAAGCCTGCTATGGAGCAGCAATACAGCCATTAGACTTCGTGTTTGGTTCGGCACAGACTGCAAAGATTATAGAAGAGAAGAAAAAACGCGAATTGCTTGCAGCAAAGCTGATTGGTCTGCTTTGTGTGGCATGTGCTGTGATATTGCTGGCATTATCCGGAGTACAGAGGATTGCATTATCCCATGAACTGAATACCCTGAATAAGCAGAAGGATGAACTGAAATATATACAGGATATTTATAATGCATATGTGGATACCAAGAGCCAGTATGATGATGTGACAAAAATGAATGGCAAGACAGAGACAGTCAGTGATGCACTGGCAGATGCCATTGAAGAAATGGAAGAAAAATTCCCATCCGGTGTAAAGGTAACAAGCCTTACCAGTAATGGAGAGGGAATTTCCATGGACATTGAAGTATCTACAAAGGAAGAAGCAGCAAAGATCTTGCAGAATCTTGCAACCTTCGATGCTTTCCGCAGTGTAACGACCAACGGAATTACAGAATCCACAGATGAGAACGGTAAAATTACGGTAACATTTTCAGTGATGTGTACCTATGTAAATGGTACAGCAGATGATTCCATTGATACCGAGACCACACCGGAAGAAGATGTCGAGACCTATATGAATGGTGACCAGTATATTTATCCGGATATGGAAGGCAGTACCGAAAGTGGGGAGGCAGACAATGAATAAGGAAAATAAGAAAGTAAACGACAGGGAATTAAAACTGATATTTGTATTAGGTGGCATAGTATTATTTTTCTTAATCTACCAGTTTGGATATCTGAATGTCCAGAAGGCAAATGAAAATTTAAAGAGCCAGGTAGATGAGGTGCGTGGAGAAGTAAAGGTTATGCAGACCATGAAGCAGAACGAAGAGACTTATAAGGCATATACAGATTCCATGACACAGGAAATGCAGGAGGTAATGGATGCAATTCCATCAGAGATCCGTTCGGAGGATAAGATTATGTTTGCCAGAAGCCTTGAAAAAGAGTATGGCTTTCATGTTACCGGCGTAGGTCTTCAGACGGACGAAATGGTTTATGAAATGAATGAAGATGGAAGCAATCCGGCAGATGATGGTAAATTGTTATATCGTACAGTGGTAAATCTTGACTGTGACTGTGATTATACACAGCTTAAGAACTGCCTGCGTGGATTAAAGAAGAATAATTTCAAGATGTCTGTGGATACAGCAAGCTTCGGCCCGGATGAAGAGACCGGGAAACTGAAAGGAAACATGACGGTAAATATGTATTATCTTTACGGAAGTGAGAAACCATATGAACCATTAACCATTGATGGGGTATCCTTAGGAACAGATAATATTTTTGGAACGGGAACGATTACTCCGTCAGCTCCATCGGATGCCGCAGGTACGGAAGATACCACAGGAACAACAGGTACTACAGGAACAGCAGGTACCACAGGAAAAACAGGTACTACAGGAACAGCAGGTACCACAGGAACAGCAGGTACCACAGGGACAACAGGTACCACAGGAACAGATACCGGGCGGTAAGAAAAGCCGGACAGTATAGAAGAATATGTGAAAAGCAGAAAGGAGCAGAGACAGTATGAGCGGTTATAATAGCAGAAAGTTAAAATATAAATTAAATCGTAATTTAAATAACCGGGGATTTTCATTGGTGGAAATTCTGATTGCAGTAGCGATTCTCGTACTGTGTGCAGTTCCTTTACTGAAAGCATTTGTAACATCTGCCCAGACCAATGTCAGGGCAAGACAGAATTTAAATGCGACTACGCTGGCTGAAAATATTATGGAAGAAATAAAAGCAGCAGGTGTTGAAGGCTATGGTGTGAAATCGGGAGACACGGTTGCGATAGATGGTGTGGATCTTCCGGTTTATGAGGCTGAGTATAGCAATTACAGCTTTGATGGCAGGGAATATGATGTTAAGGCAGTAATGACACCATCGCAGGAGACCTATCTGGATGGTACGGATGAAAAAGCATATAATGCACAGGGTATCCCGGAGATTTCTGTTATGGATGACAGCCGGGATGCTGTTTATGTAGAGGACAAGAATGCAAGATTTGACATAATAGATGAAAATGCGGATTCGCTGGGCATGAAGGCGGAAGAACTGCTGAATGCATGCAGAACGGAATACCGCTTTGCAGTAAAGGAAAATCACGGCAGATATACCGTTACCCAGACGGTAACATACAGTGATGCTTCCGGAAATACAATCGGAACACCCCAGACCCTGACCATATTTGATTCGTTGCTGACCGGAGCAGATCTCAGAAGTCTTTATGTGTGCTATATTCCGGCACTTCGAACAGCCGGTGATATGTACAGAACGCAGGAGAAGGTGGTAATCGAAAACAGACAGGATATTCCGGTTGATGTATATCTTATCCGTCAGGGCTCGCAGGATACACCACTTGCAGTCAGTATTATAGAAAGTGCTCCATCAACAGTGGCAGCAACACAGATTCATACAAATCTTTCTGTAGATGATAAGACAGACATCGGCAGTATAGAACGAAATGGAAGCAGTATTACAGCAGCTACAGCTAAAAGCGCCTTTGGTTTTCAGAAGATGGGCGAGGCTGCAAAGGCAGATGCAGCCAGACTTTATACAGTAGAAGTAACCGTTAAACCGGTAGATTCGGAAAAATCAACTACCTTAACAGGAACGGCAATGAAGTAAGGCGGGAAAACAATGAACAGATGGAAGAAATCACGGGACAATCGAGGAATGTCACTGGTCATGGTCATTGGAACAGTGGCACTGGTAAGCATACTGGTGGTTATAGTACTGTCTCTTTCTCTGATGAATATACAGATGAAGTCAGTATATAAGAAGTCTGCGGATAATTTCTATGATGCAGAAGCAGCAATGGATGAGATACGTACCGGTCTGCAACAGGATGTAGCAGATGCAGCAACCACGGCATATCTTTCTGTTATGTCACAATATTCTGCCAGCAGTTATCAGGATGCTGTGCGTCAGAGCACCTTCCGGGAATTGTACCGGAAGGAGTTAAAGAAGAAAATCGGGCAGACCATGGATGATACCCATTATGATATCGGCTATCTTGAGAATTATATCGGTGCGTCCCACCGTTATGAAGCAGCAACTGGTACTGGAGCCAGACTTACAACACAGGATGGCAAAGATGCAGATCTTGTGGTAACACAGTCCGGTCTTGTGATTATGAATCTGGAGCTTTCTTATAAGGATGCAGATGCTTATGAGTCGGTTGTAGATACAGATCTTGTATTAAGCTATCCACAGGTAAACTTTATCCAGTCAACATCAGTACCGGATTTGCTGAATTACTGTGTGGTAGCAGATGAAGGTGTCTGGGTAAACAATGGAAACCGTACACTTACCATGAATGGCAATGTATACGCAGGCAATTATTATACCGGGAGCAGCAGTGACCGGAATGGATTCCACATTGATAACAGTGGAAGTGTAATGCTTGGACTGCGCAAGACGCTGATTACCAGAGGCGGACTTACGGTAGAAAATAAAGGTTCTTTTACAACGGATACCAAAGCTACGATATGGGCAGATAATCTCAATGTTTACAGCAACGCAGCCCTGTCCTTATCCGGCAGTACATATGTATCGGATGATTTGACGATTACCGGAAGCGGTGATGTTACCTTGCGTGGAGAATATTATGGCTACGGTAATCCGGAAACTGCCAAGGCAGCGGCATCTGTAGTTACAGAAGAAGTCAATGCCAATAAGGCGGCATACAGCAGTGCCATGATTATCAATGGAATTGCAGACAGTGGCAAGGCAAGTATCCGCATGAATGGATTAAAGACACTGATGTTAGCAGGAAATGCCTATATCGGAAGCGGCAATGCCATGATGGGAGAGTCCCTGGCTGTAAAGAGCAGCCAGACGGCATATCTTGCACCGGCAGACTGTTTTCTTATAAAGACTACCAATCCCACAACGGTAGCGGAAGATTTTATGGCAAAGAGTGATTTTGCAGCAACTCCGGAAAAATATATTAATTATGAAGTGTTAAAAAATTATCATGCTTTTGATATCACACCATTATATAAAGATGGTCTGGTTTATTATTTCTTAAAATTCGAGAATGCAAAGGAAGCAGCGGCATTTGACCTTGCATACTACAATGATGCAGACCATGCAGCCACAAGGCAGCAGTACCTGTCTCTTTATGTGGATGACGCAGAATTATCTATCCGGGAGAGCAGCACTGTGGAGAAGATTACCAACGGAAGCATTCTTGTCTGGGATACAAAAGGAATCCGAACCATTGAGCCGACAACCATAAGTAATGGATTAGACGATATTTACGAGGATGGTTATTATGCCGGACTGCAGAGCGGCTGGCAGGATATGTATGCTTCTTATAATATTTCACTGACAAAGGATTATGAGAGGCTTACAACGGAGCAGAAAGCAGCCACTGTGTTTGAAAATCTGGTGGATGTAGACGGACTGAAAAAAATTACCGGCACATCCGGAGCAGTAGAATTTGAATTTACCGATGGGGATGGAATCCGGCAGGTGGCATACGTAACAGATAATGAAGGTGCATCAGCATTGGAGGTGGATGCTTCATTTCTGGGTGGAAAGAATGTACCGCTTATCATTGCAACCGGAGATGTGAAGGTTACAGCAGATTACTCCGGCACAATTTTAAGTGGTGGCCAGGTGACCTTTGGCATGCCGGGAAGCAGCAGCTCAACAGTGTCATCTGATATGCAGGATGCTGCCAGAGTCATTCAGAATGCCGAATATAAGAAGGGGTCAGATACCTATATTCTGTCACAGGTATTGAAGAATAGCCAGTACTATGTAGGCAGTATTGGAAAGGCATATACCGGAGAGGATGCCGTGGATGTAACGAAGCTTGTAACCTATCAGAACTGGTCAAAGGAGTAAAGATAAGATGCAGAAAGGGAATCGTATAAGCGGAAAAAAGAATAGTGGATTTTCGATGGTAGAGCTGATTGTTACCGTGGCGATTCTTGCAATTATTTCTGTGGGAGCGTTTCTGCTTACCGGCTCACAGAATGGATGGAAACTGCGTCATGCTGCGGAAAGACTGGATTCGGCACTGGATAAAGCTATGGTTCAGTCTATGAGTAAGAGTGATACTGCAGGTCTTATTGTCTATGAATTAAATGGAGAATATTATGCAGCAATGATAAAGGAATCCTGCCGGGACGGAAATATTTACCGTGTAACTGAGGACAAGGTGCTGGAAAAGTATTCACTTGGAAAAGAACCGCTGACGATTACGCTAAGTTATAAAGGAAAAGACGGGACAGCAGTATCTGATGTTACATTATCCAATCAGGGCAGTGAGAGTAATTTAAGCAGTGCGGCAGAATTTCTCTATGACAGAAGTACCGGAGCAGTTAAGACCGTAAAGGTAAACAGCGTGGAAAGCTATTATACTGGTATACATTTGAAGTTGTCAGACCGTGATATGCAGATAAAAATAAGTGCTGCCACCGGCAGACATGAGATACAGTAAGCAAAAAGCAGGGAGGAGGAAAACAAAGTGGGCCACAGGGAATCTTCAAAGAAGTATTGTGAAATCAGAAAATGCGGGATATATGATAATAAAGGATTTACGCTGGTTGAACTGCTGGTAGGAATTGCGATTGTGGCAATTGTCGGCGGGTTGATTGGCACATTTTTGATTTTCTCCACAAGAACATATGGAAAAGTAACTGATGAAGCAGACTTACAGGAGGATGCACAGATTCTCCTATCCCAGATGGATAATTATATTATCGATACAGACAGTGCGCTTCGTTATTATGCAGATGTATCAGAGAGTGGAAGCGGCACGGAAATCTTAAAGGACAGTCTTTATCCGGGTGGAGCAGCAGGACTGACCAGAAAATGGCTGGAGATTTATAAGACCACCGATACCGGATATACGAAAGAGACCGTTTTGTGGACAAAATCCACAGAGAAGCTGACATATAAGCAGGAGACGATTGATGCGGCAGGAACGGTAACTGAAAATATAGAAGAACAGGATCTGGCAACGCATGTAACGGATTTTTCCATTGATCTGACGAAAGTAACTTCACTGCGTCAGGTAACAGTGTCTGTTGCACTTGACAGTGGAGAGAAAAGTTATGGAGCGGATACTACAGTGTATCTGCGCAACCAGATTGTAGTAAATGGGGAGCCTTATAAACCGGATGCAGCACCGGTCATTTCATCTGTACTCAGCGTTAAGGTTCTGCCACAGACAGTTATGATGCGGCCCGGCGGAAGAAAGGCATTTCAGGCAATTGTCTATGGTAATAATTCACCATCCCAGGAGGTAACCTGGAGTCTTTCCGGAAATACGTCTTCCCTGACCACTATTTCAGAGGATGGACTGCTGTGGATCAGCATGGATGAGAAGGCAAAGACCTTAACGGTAACTGCAACATCGGTACAGGATGCCACCAAGTCAGGAACGGCGGAAGTAACAGTAGTACATGGCAAGAAGCTGTCTTTAGGCCAGATCCGGAAATACTGGCTGCAAAGAGGAATGTCCATGTATGTATACGCCAGAGTCAACGGAACCTTAAACGGTTCTATTACCTGGGAATGCAGTCCGCAGGATTTACTTTCTGCTAACCCAACCGATGCAGTGACAGTTGCCGGCGGATATCCATCATTAGATTTAATGAATGCCAGACGTTTTGTAACCAGTTCGTCAACACCACTGGGTGAATATACAGTGAAAGTCAGTGGGATAGTGGACGGACAGCCTTATGAAGATATTGTTGTGATAGGAGTAGTGGATGCATCTTATGTATCAGGTGGTTCTGGAATTGTGAATTTTGATAAACCGAACGGACTGGACTATTGGGTACATGCCGGAGATACCTTAAATCTTTCTACCGTATTGAAACGGACAGATCTTGGAACAAAACGTAGATATGAATTTACAGAAGGCGGCAATATTGATAAAAATGCATATACCTATGAGACATCCGGGTCAGATGATGAGAGACTGACTGTTAAGATAGATGAGGCAGCTTTGGATGGAGAAATTTATGTCACGGTTAAAGTTGAAAACCAATATCAGACAGGCTATGATACGGTAACAATTCATGTGGCAGAAGCACTGGATTTTCCGTATGTTGTAGAAACAACCTACCTTCCGGAGCGTGACAATAGTTTCTGGGCCCGTGTGAATTTCCGTGGACCTGTGTTGATGGCAGAATCAATACGGGAATTTACCAATCTTACTTCCGGAATCAATGGATTGATTGCAAATACCGGTGAGCCTTATAAACTTACATCATCAGAACAGTGGACTGGTGAGGATGTGCGTACGCTGTCTGGCGTAAATGAATTTACACAGGAGGGACCTTCTCGTTATCAGAGTAATAAAATTATCGATATGGAAGGAATTATCATAGTAGACCGTGATATTACTTTTGATGCCATGACGATTCGTTCTATTGGAGATACCGTAATCTATGTAAAAGGAGAGCATACGATATCGTTTAACTGCAGCGCAACAACTTTTGACGGACTCATTTATGCGCCAGAAGGAACAGTTAAATTTGATTGCCAGTCCGGTTATAGCCGAGGCGTAATCATAGCAAAGAAACTTGATATGAGAAGCTGGGGGAATGCAGATTTCTCCTTTATGGAAAAAAGCAGTGTAATGGATCTGGTTAATACATTGAAGGCAAACTAGCTTGTTGAGAAGTAAAAGAGGACAGGATATATGAAACGGAAGAATTCTTTGAAAAATTCCAGAAAGAGAATCATTCAGGCAACGGTAGCAGCAGTGGCCGGTATTACAGTTGCGGTTGCTGCATTCCGGCCGGTAGAGACTTCAGCAAACGGAGTACTGCCGGGGGTGGAAAGCATCGTTGCACAGAAGATGGCAACAGAAGATAAGACCTATCGGATTTTAGAGATTATGCCGGATGGAGCAGAAAGTGAAATGGGCTATCTTGCAGCGGGCAGTGAGCCGGTAGCCTTAACAGATGGAATGCTTTCTTACTTTGCAGAGAATGGTATCGAAAATACGCAGCAGGAGAGAATGAATTATATCAACAGCTTACAGCAGCGTTTGGAGGACGGGAAGATAGCTTCCGGTGATACATCTAAGACACCACTTTATGCAGAAGCTTATGAGGAGACTTTTTTCCCGACAGAGGAGCAGCAGAAGGATTACAAGAAGCTGGTATTTCCGGAAGAACAGTATGAGACAATTACTGCTGAGGGACATTATGCTTACCGGCAGGATTATGACGGAAACTATAATCCCAATGTAGTTTCCTTCTCTTATAATGCAACTGGGGATTATGCAGTAGAATTTGAACGGAGAACACCACTTAAGGATGAAACACCATATAACCAGCCATATGAGTACCGGGATAATGGAACAGATGGTTATTATGAAGCAGTAGAAAATCCTATGACAGGTGGTAATTATTACTATATTTCAGACTTTTACTATGTTGGAGCAGATTCCGAACATGGACATTATCTGGCACAGTTAGATGCTGCAAAACCATATTCATATACTGCATCAGGGGATGGAGCATTTGCATTTGTGCCGGGAACAGCGGAAGAGGACAGTGCAAATCAGTCCTGTCAGGTGGAGATGGGCTCTGTCTGGTATACCGGTGGACTTTATAATAATAACCTGTTCCGGGACTATGTATTAGGAGCATTGTCCAAGGATGATTTAAAGGTGGAAGTAACGGCAGTGACAGAGTCTGGACTTGCTTCCGTAGATGTATCCGGTATGGATTTTATTTATATCGGCGGACAGGGTTATGATACCGGAATGAAATATCAGCTTTCTTCTCCGGAGCTTCTTGCACAGGTGGATAAAATATATAAGAAAATTTTAGGAAAAGCGCCGGTTCTTATTGATTCCACTGTCTTAGAAAGTGCACTTACTGATTATAATACTTCTGATATTGCAAAGCTTGTGGTGTGGAGCATCCAGAAGGAGTTAAAGGATGACCCGCAGTCTGTGGATGCGGCAGAATTATGTGATACCGCTTCTTTAAACAGCAATTACACCGGCAATGATACTAATTATGCGGAAAATAATGTTTACTGCATGAAAATGACAGATGCAGACGGGGTACGTCAGCATGTATTTACCGGTCTGCTGGAAGCTTTTCCACAGGAGCTGCAGGAGGCGGAGGGATTTGCACCGGTGCGGGCATTGATTGAACAGGAGAATACCCTCCGTACATCAGCGGATGCGATTGATACCACGCTTTCAAAGAACATGGTCTTACAGTATATTTTAAATTATCCGTATGAGAGAACTTTTAGTGATAAAGAGGAGCTGCGGGTGCTGGATATCGAACCGGCAATGGGCGCACTGTATCTTGATGAAAATACAGCTGATGACAGGATTCTTACCAAAAAGAAGCTGGCAGACTGGACAGGTGTTGCCATTGAAAATATCAGCATTACCCGGATGACTTCAGCGGAGTTTATTGGTAAAATCGAAGACATGAATATGGAATACGACCTGGTTTACTTTGGGCTTGGTTATGCCGGAGAGAATGGAAATTCTGATGCAAAGCTTCAGGGGGATTATATGAACCGTGATGCTGAAGGAAATACGGTTTATAATGATTCACTGATGAACGGACTGGTCTATGCACATACCGGGGATGCATTCTTAAGAAAGGCTATTCTTGGCGGACTTTTAGATACCGATTATGTAGATAATAATACATCGAATTATCTCTATGGAGGCAATCCGGACAGCTCAAGAGACCCATACGGTGACCGGGATGAGTGGGACAGCGGATTAGGTAAGCTCGTTACCGCAACAAAGACCATCAGTGGTTTCCAGTATGATAATCCAAAGAATAGAAATGACCGTCAGGAAATTACCGTTACAGTAGGAAATGTAGGAGTATACCGTGCCAGCGGAAATGATATAACAGAGAGCAAGAAACGTGATCTGGAAGAATTCCTCGGAGCGAAATATCCGGTTCTTTTTGCACAGAATTTTGTGACCACAGAAGGTGAAATCAATGCAAAGGTGGTAGATAATTCTTCTGTTTTATATCAGTTCGCAAAGGAAAATCTGGCACAGGATAATGTCTTTTACCTGAATACCGAAGGCAAGCCAAATGATGAGAGCAGCTTCCGGTACTATATTAATATGCCAAAGGTTAAACTTGCCATGCTCAATCCGTCTACCGGAGTAGAAGAGAGTGATACGGCATTAAGTACAGGAACAGCACGTACTACGGATAACAATTATGGCAATAAAATAGTAGAAATCCGTACTGATAAGAAAGATTCCGGAGTCTATACGCTGCGTTACCGCTTCCGGATTGACAGTTCCGTAGATGCCAGTGCGGCTACGGTATATCATGCAGGACTTTATTTTGATATGAATGCCGATGGTAAATTTATCGAAAATGATACCTATTCCGAACGGCAGAAGGACTGCATCATTTTTGATGCTTCCGGCAATGAAGTCAACCGGGATGCAGCAGGAGAATATCAGTTGAGCAGCGGACAGGAGTACTATCTTGAGAAAGACATTCCAGGTGACTATCGTGGTATGCTGACCTGGAAACTGGAACTGACCCAGACCACCAATGCCTATATCCGTACGGCTAAGACAGGTTATACGATTGTATCAAGACCAGCTGGTGATGACAGTGTACAGGTTGTTAAGGTACTTCAGATTATGGGAAACAATAATGAATGGGGCGGTTACTTTAATCTTTCTCAAGATAGAGACATGCAGGATTTTATCAGCAATTTTGAAAATACGGAAGGAGTCCGGTTTGAAATTACAGCCATTCCAATGCGTAATTTCGATGGCAAATATACATCCTTTGAACAGCTGAAGGATTATCAGATGTTAATCTTTGGTTTCCAGGACAGTTATTCGGATATGACCAATGCTGACACGCTGGCAGCAGTAGATGATTATATAGTCAGCGGACGGAGTGTATTGTTTACCCATGATACCTCTTCCTTTGTCAATGTGGCAACTGAGCAGATGTACTGTCAGGATAATCCGGATGGCGATAATGGATGGAACCCGGGCTGGCTTAGCAACCAGGGTAATGCAGGAGATTTTAACCAGGTAGAACGTCACTGGGGCTATATGGTAAACCAGAAATTCCGTGGTGTTCTTGGAATGGATCGTTATGGAATTACTTATAATAAGAGGACTTCCAAAGACCCGCAGGCGGCACAGCTTCGTTCCCTGCTATTAAAGGAAGGTCAGCTTTTAGACATCAGTACTACTACAGATGCCTCCGGCAATGAGATAACAACCGGAACCATTGATACGGCACATGGTGGAGTAACTACAAGGGAGAATCCGGATGGCAGCGGGGCACTGACTTCTGCAGTATTAGGAAGTGATAAGGATATTGCGTATGTACCGGGAACGAATCAGAAGCAGTCCTATGGACAGACACAGGGTTATACTTATGGAGCAATCAATTTCCATTATTATTATAATGCTCCGTGGCAGTGTACAACGGAAGCAAAGTATGCTTATAACCAGTACATGATGTGGCGTACACTTCCGTTACCAACACAAAGAAATGATGTTTCTCTTGGAAACCTGAAAAACAATGCCAGCATGTATGCAACCCAGGTAAATGATGGACAGATTACCCATTATCCATATGAGATTGGCAGTCAGATTACGATAGCTAATACCCATTACCAGTATTATCAGCTGAATATGGATGAGGATATGGATGGAGATGAAAACAGTGATATTGTAGTGTGGTACTGTCTGGGTGCATCCGGTGATGGTTCGGCGATTTATACCAGTTCCCCGAATGATGTGCGGAACAATTATTATATTTACAACATTGGAAATATTACCTATTCCGGTGTGGGACACAGTACAATAAGTAACGTGAATGAGAAGCAGTTATTCTTTAACACCATTGTTGCAGCGTACAAGACAAGAATCAAAGATCCGGTAGTAAAGCTTTTAGAGAATGGAAGCCGTACTTCAGCAGAAAAGGAAGCTGTTTATGTACATACTGATAATGCCATCGGAAATAAGGCCCTGGAAAATGAAGTAAGTTTTTATTATACCGTAACAGATTCGAATCTCGTCACATCAGATAAGGAAATCAGTGTGGATTATTCCATGGTAGATAAGAATGGCAGCAGTATTGCAATTCCGGTACAGGCAGCAGAAAATCAGGTGTATATCACAACAGAAGCAGTAAACGGAGATACGGTTACGACAGATTCTGCCGGAAGACTGAGAGGCTTAAAGAGCGGGGAAGTGTATAAAGTCACAGTTCATAATCTGACGGATACAAAAGTACAGGAGGCAATTACCAATGGTAATATGCGGATTGCAGTCCATGCAGTCAGTACCTTTGACTATTATGGAGACAGCTATGGTCTGGGTGAAAATGCCAAGAGCATACCGCAGAGCAGTACATCTATGAAAATATTAGGAACAACGCTGTTTGATTTGGATTAGAAGAAAAGAAAAAATATTTATTGAAAAACTGGGGACGAAATTGTATAAGACCGGAAAAGCAATCTGTAAAATCAAAAAAGGGTTGAAAAACCGGTAACGTTACCATATAATAAAACCATGAAGAACCAAGTAGGGTGAATGGTCGCGGCTGCATTGTCGAAAGACATACAGACGAGGAAAGTCCGGGCTTCGCAGGGCAGGATGCCGGATAACGTCCGGTGGAGGCAACTCCAAGGAAAGTGCAACAGAAATGTACCGCCAGGTAACTGGTAAGGGTGGAAAGGCAGTGTAAGAGACTACCGCATCTCTGGTAACAGAGATGGCTCTGTAAACCCCATTCGAAGCAAGACCAGATTTAAGCATTGACGTGGCCCGCCAGCTTAAGGTAGGTTGCTTGAGGCGGTTGGCAACAGCCGTCCTAGATAGATGACCATTTTCAACATAACCCGGCTTACAGCCCTGCTTGGTTTCTTACTATCAAATCTAATGTAATTCTAAAATGTTTCTTAAAAGACAATAACTCTGTTGACACAGAAAAGCAGGGGACTTAAGATGAATATCAGGGTATGGTGATATGTGAACATACATATCACCATATTTTTGCGTAAGCATCCGTAAGGAACTGCCGGTGGCAGGTGCGTAGATATAAAAAGAAGAGAGGTCTTATATTTGAAAGAGAAGTTAGCGAGATTTATGTCAGGAAGATATGGAGTAGATCAGTTATCAAGATTATATCTTGGAATTGCACTGATATTACTGGTAGTTTCAATTTTTAGTCACCTTGGTATATTTTATATAGCTGGAATTGTTCTTCTGGTGTATACTTATTATCGTATGTTTTCGAAGAACATTTCCAAGATGTATGCACAGAATCAGAAGTATTTGAATGCAAAATATCGTGCGGTGGTAAAAAAGGATGCATGGAAGAAACAGTGGCAGCAGCGTAAGATTTACCGGTTTTATCGTTGTCCGGGATGTAAACAGAAGGTTCGTGTCCCAAAGGGAAAAGGTAAAATCTGCATTACCTGTCCAAAATGCAGAATGGAATTCATAAAGAAAAGTTGAGCTGTAGCTATTTGGAGGAAGCAGTATGTTTGGATATGTAAATATCAATCGTAATGAATTATCAGATGAAAATAAAAAGATTTACCAGGGTTATTACTGCGGACTTTGTCAGAAACTAAAGGAGGTTTCCGGCCGTAAAGGCCAGATGCTTTTAAACTATGACATGACATTTCTGGTAGTGCTTCTGACCGGACTTTATGAGCTGGAGGATAAAAGCACAGATTTTGTATGTGCGCTGCATCCGACGAAAAAACGGACAGCCAGAATCAATGAAGCAACAGAATATGCTGCTGATATGAATATTATTCTTTCCTACCAGAATTTTGAAGATGACTGGAGAGACAATCGTTCTTATTCGAAAAAAGCATTTGCCAGAATGCTGGGAAAAGATTATAATCGCATCATGGCAAAATACCCAAGACAGGTAAAGGCAGTAGAAACCTATATCGAAGAACTGGGTAAGGCAGAGGATGCACAGGAATCCAATATTGATAAAATATCAGGACTGACAGGAACCATGCTGGGCGAAATTTTTGCATGGCGGGAAGATATATGGGCAGAAGAACTCAGATATTTTGGATTTTATTTAGGAAAGTTTGTTTATCTGATGGATGCCTATGAGGATTTTGAAACAGATAAGCGTAAAAATGCATACAATGTTTTCCGGGTACAGCGGAAAGAGGATATGCAGAATCTGGATACCTTTGTGAAGCTGTTGCTGACCAGTATGATGTCAGAGTGTGCCAAGTCCTTTGAACGTCTGCCAATTCTTATGCATGCAGACATTCTGCGGAATGTATTATATTCCGGAGTCTGGACGAAATATGAGTATAACAGACTGAAACGTGAGCGGAAGCAGCAGAAGCTTCTTGAAAAACAGAGAGCCGAAAAACAGAAGGCAGACAGGAAAAGTGCAACAAAGTGAAGTTAAGAATTAAGAAGGAGTAAGTAGTATGGACCCATACAAGGTGCTGGGCATAGCTCCGGGAGCAACAGATGAAGAAATCAAACGGGCATACCGGAATCTGAGCCGCAAATATCATCCGGATGCCAATGTAAATAATCCTGACCGTGCACAGGCAGAAGAAAAATTTAAAGAAGTACAGATGGCTTATGACCAGATTATGAAACAGAAACAGCAGGGTTACAGCTATGGAAGCGGTTACGGCGGCGGTGGCGCCTACGGTTATGGTGGTTTTGGCTATGGCAGAACCAATGGTGCATATGGAAACAGCGGTTATGGCAGCAGTGCTTCCGGTGAATCGGTAGAGATGCAGGCGGCTGCAAATTATATCGCAAACCGCTGTTATGCGGAAGCACTCAATGTTTTGAACGGTATTCCATTTGCAGAGCGCAGCGCACGATGGTACTACTATAGTGCAATGGCAAATCAGGGAGCCGGCAATAATATCGTTGCAAAACAGCATGCGGGAAGGGCTGTCGAGATGGAGCCAAGTAATTTTGAATACCGTCAGTTTTTACAGCATCTGGAATTTGGAGGTACATGGTACACCAGCATGGGTGATAATTATGACAGACCATATGCAAGCTCCGGGAGCTGGTGCTTAAGCCTCCTGTTTTTGAATATGCTGTGCAACTGCTGTTGTCTGCGGCCATTCTGAGAATCATTTTTTACAAAAATTATGAAATCTGCGATATAAAAAAGTCCCCTTGAATGGGGACTTTTTTGTGCCGTATTTTTATCTGCGGTTTGGATTGGTATATTTCTCTTCACAGTATTTGCAGCGGTAAACTTCTTTTGACTCATCGGTGAGAAGGAAAATCTGGTCGAGTTCCTGCTCAATGGAAGTGATGCAGCGTGGGTTTTTGCACCGGATGACATTCTTTACCTGTTTTGGCATGTGAAGCTCTTTTTTCTCTACAATCTTGGAATCCTTGATCACATTGACCGTGATGTTGTGGTCAATAAATCCGAGAATATCTAAGTCTAATGCCTCAACCGGGCATTCCACTTTTAAAATGTCCTTTTTACCCATCTTATTGCTTTTTGCATTCTTAATGATGGCAACGGTGCAGTCTAACTGGTCTAATTTCAGATCATGATAAATCTGAAGACTCATTCCC
>OHMK01000342.1_pt1 | contig 23117 bp, 16 predicted proteins | sample 1569291 | NCBI WGS metagenome assembly OHMK01 (sample SAMEA3879517, study PRJEB24766) | human gut metagenome | biome: human-associated habitat; feature: feces | place: USA | collected 1985/1987 | reverse complement strand
CCCCAGCCGGGAAACGGCAGGGCAGAGAAGCGAGGGAACGGAACAGGGCGTGGAGTTTGCCCTGACCACCGGAGATCTGGGGTTGGACAGCCCCGAGGAGCGGTACCTCTCCCGGCTGACGCTGCGGCTGGATGCCGCCTGCAGGAGCCGGGTGACTGTGGAAGTGAGCTATGACGGCGGCCCCTGGGAGAACGCCGCCGCCCTGACAGTGGAGGGGCCGCGCCGCAATTGTGATCTGCACCTTGTGCCCCGGCGGTGCGCCTCGCTCCGGCTGCGGCTGTGGGGCTATGGGCAGATCACCCTGCGGAGCCTGGCCAAGACCTTCAGCGGGGCAAAGGGAAACTGGATGGAACTGGAGGGATGAACCATGGCAAGCATTGCGGGCCTGGGCAAGATCGGCCTGCCCAGGCTGAGTGAGAATATGGACCCGGAGGATGCCCGGGCCCTGCGGAATTATCTGTACCAGATGCAGGAGCAATTGCAGTATGTGCTCTGCAATCTGGACACCGAGAATTTCTCGGAGGAGCTGCGGGGCAGGCTTTCCGGCAGTTTGGGAAAGGAGGAGACATGAGCGAGAAAAAGAAGCAGGAGTACACCACAGGCGGGCTGAAAAACCGGCAGGATGTGGAAAACGCGCTGGCTTCGGCAGAGTACCGGCCCTCGCAGGAGGTGACGGACGCGGCCAGCGACCTGAAGCAGTGGCAGGCCAACCGCCCCGGCGATTACGAGAGCGCCTATCAGGGCCGCATTGACGGCCTGATGGAGGATCTGCTGGACCGGAAGGAATTCAGTTACAGCTATGGTGCCGACCCACTGTACCGCCAGTACGCCCAGCTGTACACCCAGAATGCCCAGAACGCCAGTGCCGACGCGGCGGCGCAGGCCGCTGCCCTGACCGGCGGCTATGGTTCCAGCTACGCGGCCAGTGCGGCCCGGCAGGCATACCAGCAGCAGATCGGTGCACTGAGCGAGGCCATCCCCACGCTGTACCGGCTGGCGCTGGATACCTACCAGAGCGGCGGCGATGCCTTGGTGGAGCAGATCGACCAGCTGAACGGGCAGGAGCAGAATGCCCAGCAGAAGTATGAGCGGGAGCTGGCGGATTACTACACCCAGCTGGAACAAAAGGGCAATGCCTACAACACGGCTTACACCCAGGATTACGGGCGCTATCAGGATTATCTGGGCCAGTTGGACAGCCTGTATGGTTACTACGCGGCACAGGAACAGCAGGAGGCGGCCCGCCGCCAGCAGGGATTCAACAATGTGGTGACCGTGCTGGGTCTTCTGGGTGACGCGGCCCAGCTGGCCATTACCGGTACCACGGGTCTGGGCAGCATGGCAGGCAGCCTGCTGAACACCGGGTACAACATCTATGCGGGCAACCGCGCCTATGAAGCCGAACGGGCCGACACGGCATGGAAGCAGAAAATGCAGGAGCAGCTGCGGCAGGATGAGTTGGCACAGCAGCAGTACAAAAACGAGCAGGCGCAGCAGGAATATCAGGACAAACTCCGCCAGCAGCAGGTCAGCAATGCCCTTGCGGCAGAGCGGCTGGATCTGAGCAAGAGCCAGTGGGCGGCCAAGCAGGAAAAGGCCAGCCGGACTGCCGAAAAAGCCAGCGCCGATGCAGCGGCGAAGCGCGGCAGCCTGACGGGTGATACCGGCCTGAAGGTGGGCAAAAGCGGCGTTTCCAGCGGCGGAACCGTGCCGTACAGCGCGGCGAGGATGCGCAGTCAGGGCCGCAGTGATACGGCCATCCGCACCCAGCTGCTCAAGGAGGGATACTCCAGCAGCGAGGTCAGGAAGATCATGCAGCAGTTGAACAGCTGAAAAAAGGGGAGGGCTCCCGTGCAAGGAACTCTCCCCTTTGTGCTATGCCCGGACATCCCGTTTTTTCAGCAGGAGCCATGCCAGAAGGAACATCGTCCCCAGCCAGAAGATGCAGCTGAAGGCAAACAGCCCGTAGCTGCCCGCCAGAACATCCGCGCTTTTGTTGGAGTTCATACCCAGCTGCATCAGGGAATAGGGCCACAGGAGCCCAAAGCCTTTGGAGCTGATAAAGATGCCGGTAATGCCGCCCAGCAGCCCCAGAAAAATGGGCACGGCAAAGCTGCGGATGACCATGGCCAGCACCAGCTGTGCGGCAATGACAGCCAACGCACCCAGCAGTCCCCGCAGTAAAAACAGAGGCAAGGTGACCGGCGGCAGCCCGGGCAGATGGGCAAATACCTTGCCGCAGAACACGAACAGCGCGAACACAAAGCCGTGGGTCAGCAGCGCCAGCTTTGTCACCACCGCAAACTTTGCGGCAAACAGGTCCAGCGGCGGTACGGGGCTTGCCATGATAAGGTTCCAGTTGTGCCCCAGATGTTCCAGCCGCCACAAGTAGGCAGCATAGGTGGCTACCATGGCAGGGAAGAAGAGCATGGAATAAAACAGGGTGTGCTGGGTCCACAGGCTATACCAGCCGTCGGTGAGGATCTCAAGATTTTGCAGATAATTGAAAGTACCGTAGGTGGCGGAAAGAATGGGCAGCACAAAGAACATTGCCCAGATGGGGGATGCGTGGAGTTTGCGGTTCTCCGCAAGAATACAGCGTTTCAGCATGGTTTTATACCTCCTCATCCTGTACCTTGCGCCACGCAAGGGCAAACAGCACTGCGCCCAGCGCAAGGGTAAAGGCCAGCAGCCCCCAGTTGAAGGGGCGGATGCCGTAGGTGACGATGTGGGTAGCCATGTCCCAGTTCGCCACTTCGTAGGCGCTCAGAGGGATGTAGTACCCAAAGGGCACAAAATAACTGGCAAGCGGCGGCATAAAAGCAGAGAACAGCCCCACCAGTGCCCCTACAATGCCCACGCAGAGCGCCGGCAGGGGATTGCCCACCCACAGCATCAGCAGAAATTCGCCAAAGAAGAGCATTGCGTCCACCGCCAGCGTGCAGACGAACAGATAGACCAGCTGCCCAGTGGGAAAGGCTTCGGTATAACCATGAACGCGCCCCAGCACCGGAACACAGGCCAGCTCCAGCACCGTGACCAACAGCACCTCCAGCACTCCAAAGACCGCCTTGCCTGCAAACAGGCTGCGGCGGCTCTGCAGGGTGTAGAGCAGCTTGGCGGTGTTGCCTTTGATCTCCATATCCCACAGCCGGGAGGCCAGCACTGCCATCATCACCGGCATCAGAATGGCTTCAATGACGGGCAGGCTGTAAAGCAGGGCGCTGTAACCGTTGGCAAGCTCCTCCGGGTCTGCCGGGGCAAGGCCGCCCACCCACAGCACGACAATGCCGGGGAGGAGCAGGCAGAGGGCAAGGTCATGCCTACGGTGGGCTTTTTGCAGTTCTGCACGGAAAGCTGCCATCTTACGCCACCTCCCCGCTGGTCTGGGTCAGGCTGAGGAAGATATCCTCAAGGCTCTTTGTCTGTGCCGTCAGTCCAACCACGCCCACGCCGCTTTCGGCAAGGGTGCAGACCAGTGCCGCCAGCGCTTCGTCCGGCAGCGGGGGCAGCTGCAGGGTGTCCGGCTGGTCTGCCGGCACAGCGGCCTTTACCCCCTGCTGCTGCAGGACGGCTGCGGCTTTGGGTGCATCCAGCACCCGCAGCAGAATGCCACCCCGGCTGTGCTTTTGCAGTTGCTGCAAGGAGCCCTCGAACAGCAGTTTGCCGTGGTTCAGGATGCCCACCTGATCCACCATCTGCTCGATCTCGCCCAGCAGGTGGCTGGAGATCAGCACGGTGGCTCCGGTGGTCTGGGGCATGGAAGCAATCAGGCTGCGCATTTCCTGAATGCCTGCCGGGTCCAGACCATTCGTAGGTTCGTCCAAGATCAGCAGTTTGGGGCTGCCCAGCAGCGCCATGGCAATGCCCAGCCGCTGCTTCATGCCAAGGGAATACTGCCCCACCTTCCGGTCAGCGTCTTTGGTCAGGTGCACGATCTCCAGCACCCGGCTGATGTCCTTCCGGTCCACGTCTTTCAAGTCAGCCACGATGGAAAGGTTTTCCCGGGCGGTCAGGTGCAGGTAACCGGAGGGAGATTCGATCAGGCTGCCGGTCTGCCGCAGCAGGGCAATGCGGTTTGCTTCGTTCAGGGTGTGCCCCAGCAGCTCCACGCTGCCGCCGGTGGGGTGTACAAGCCCCAGCAGCATCTTCATGGTGGTGGATTTGCCCGCACCGTTGGGGCCTAAAAAGCCGTAAACACAGCCCTCCGGGACAGTCAGGTTCAAATGATCCACCACCGGACGGCCATGGTAGCTTTTGCAAAGGGCATGGGTCTCGATCACAGGTTTCATAAATGGTCTCCTTTCGCATTCATGGATTTCGGAACGATGCCAGAATACACCCGCTGCCTTAAACTGACCGGAAGCGCAGCTTAAATTCCCCTTAAATTTGCAGGCGTTTTCCGCTGCGGCGCAAAAAGTGTGGTATAGTAAAGGCGGGAAAGGAGAACTGCCCTTATGGATACCATTTATGATGCAAAGATCCTGCTTGTGGACGACAACGCCGAGCTGCTGGCACTGCTATGTGAGCAGCTGCGGGGCGCAGGATATGGCCATATCAGAACTGCCCAAAGCTGCGCCGCTGCCCGCGCCTGCTTTGCGGCAGAACAGCCGGAGCTGATGATCTTGGATATCAACCTGCCGGATGGGGATGGATTTTCGCTGTTCCGGGCGCTGCGGGCAAAAGCGGACGTTCCGGCGCTGTTTCTCTCTGCACGGGACGCGGATGCCGACCGTCTGTTCGGGCTGGGTCTTGGCGCAGATGACTACCTGACCAAGCCCTTTCTGATGCAGGAACTGCTGCTGCGGGTGCAGCATATTTTGCAGCGGGCGTACCGGGCAGAGCTGTCCCGTACAAAACCGGCACCTTTGCAGCTGGGGGAGCGGTGCGTAGACCTGAACGATGCCATTGTTACCCTGCCAGAGGGCAAAACACTGACGCTGACCGCTACCGAGCTGGCGCTGCTGCGGAAACTGGCAGAGAACCGGGGACACATCGTTACCTACGATGCCCTTTGTGCGGCGGTCTGGGGCGCAGATTACTATGGCTACGAGAACAGTCTGGGGGTACATATCCGGCATCTGCGGGAGAAGCTGGAAGCCGAACCCGGTGCGCCGCAGTTTCTGCGGACGGTGCGGGGCATTGGCTATAAGCTGACAAAGGGGGAAGAAGCATGAAAACCTTTGTGCGCCTGATCCGACGGTATGTGCTGGCGGCGGTGGGCATCGTTCTGCTGCTGTTGTTTTCCGGTGTTGCAGTGCTGGGCTGGCTGGGCTGGCAGGAGAGCTGCCGCCTGCCGCAGCGGGAGTATTCATCCAGCGAGATCGCGGATTCCATGGTGGAGACCGCCGAAGGGCTTGCCTTTGGGGCAGAACGCACCCCGCAGGAATGGATGAACGGCTACGAGTGGGCGATGGTGCTGGACGATGTGGGAAACATCCGCTGGAGCTACGGCCTGCCGCAGGAGCTGAACCATGCCTACACTCCCGGCGATATCGCCAAATTTGCCCGCTGGTATCTGGCGGATTACCCGGTGTTCTGCTGGACAGAGCCCTACGGGCTGTTCGTCATCGGGCTGCCAAAGGGGAGCCTGTGGAAGTACAGCATTTACAGCTCACCGGACTTTGCCCTGAGCATGGTGCGGGTGCTCCCGGCGGCAGCGCTGGGATTGCTGCTGCTGGGTCTGGCGCTCTGCTTCTGGTTGAGCTGGCGGGGGGCAAAGCGGCTGGAGACCGTGGCAAACGGTCTGGATGCGCTGGCGCAGGGGCAGACCGTCCGGCTGCCTACCGATGGTTTTGCCGGGGAACTGGCAGAAAAGCTGAACCAGACCGGGGCGCAGCTGCAAGCCAAAAATGAGATGCTTTCCCGGCGGGACAACGCCCGCACCCAGTGGATCGCAGGGGTCAGCCATGACGTGCGCACCCCGCTGGCGCTGATCTTAGGCTGGGCGGAGCAGCTGGAACAGGACGCACTTTTGCCGGACAGCTCCCGGCAGAAAGCGACCGGCATCCGCACCCAGTGCGAAAAGCTGCGCACCCTCATTGATGACCTGAACCTGACCAGTAAGCTGGAATACGGTGCCCAACCCCTGCGCCGGAAAGACCTCCGGGCCGGGCCGCTGTTCCGGCATCTGGTGGCGCAGTTTTGCGAAAGCCCACTGGCAGAGCGCTGCGGGATCACGCTGGAACAGGAAGAACCAGCAGAGCAGACAGTGCTTTCGGTGGATGAGGCGCTGCTGGCGCGGCTGCTGGAAAACCTGCTGAACAACAGCGTCCGGCATAACCCAAAGCCGGTGAACATTACCGTGCACACCCGGCGGGCAGGGGAGCGCTTCTGCCTGACCGTAGCGGATGACGGCATCGGCTATCCCCCTGCCGTTCTGGCGGCACTGAACGCTGCGGAGCCTGCCGAAAATGCGCCCCATATCCTTGGCCTGTATGTAGTGCAGCAGATCGCCGCCGCCCATGGCGGCAGGGCAGTGTTCGGGCAGAACACCCCCCACGGTGCCAAAGCGGTGGTGTACCTGCCGCTGGGCTGAAAATTTATTGGAGTCCTTGCTTTTCCCGGCCGGATTTCTTATACTTTGAACAAAGAAGTCTTTTTTGGTGCAAAACACAGGAGGAATCATGGCTGAAATTTCAAGTCTGCTGACATTGCAGGGCCAGCTTGCGCTGCTGACCCTCATTGGCTTTTTTCTGGCCCGCAAGGGCATCATCAACGCACAGGGACGCAAGTGCCTGACCGACCTGCTCATCAATGTCATCCTGCCCGCGAACATCATCCAGTCGTTTCTGGTGGAGTTCAGCTGGGATGTGCTGAAGAGCAGCGCGTCGATCCTTGTGATCTCGCTGGCGCTGCAGATCGGCTGTGTGGTGCTGTGTGCTCTGGGCTACAACTGGCTGCCCTTTGCAAGGCGGAGCGTTTACCAGTATGGCACGGTCTGCTCCAACGGTGCGTTTCTGGGCAGCGCACTGGTGGACGGCATCTGGGGCAGCAGCGGCCTGCTGCTCAGCTCCATCTACCTTATCCCCCAGCGTGTGGCAATGTGGTCGGTGGGCGTGAGCTACTTTCTGCAGGACGAAAAGCCCGCTTCCAAAGAGGAGATGCGGGCAGACCGCAGGGCTGTGCTGCGGAAAACATTCACCCACCCCTGCATTCTGGCGGTCGTGGTGGGCATGGTGCTGATGGCCTCTCAGCTGCCGCTGCCCGGCTTTTTGGGCCGCACCGTCAAGAGCCTGAGCAATTGCAACATGGGTGTTTCCATGATCCTGATCGGTGCCATCATCGGCAGCAGCCGGATGGGCAAACTCTGGGATAAGGACTGCTTCCTCTACTGCCTCATCCGGCTGGGGCTTATCCCGGCGGCGGTGCTGCTGGGCTGCAGGCTCTGCGGCGCGGAGAGCCTTGTGACCGGTGTTTCCGTGGTATTGGCTGCCATGCCCATGGGCGGCGTGACCGCCGTTCTGGCGGAAAAGTACGGCGGGGATTCCGCCTTTGCCAGCAAGTGCGTGGCGGTCTCCACGGTGCTTTCCCTCATCACCACACCGCTGTGGTGCATGGTCGTGTAAGGGTGGGGCTGACCGCTGCGCCCGCAGCGGAATGCAAAAAACACCTTGTCAATGGCAATCATGGCCGAAGAATCACGGTTCTTTTTGTCCAATCGGCGAATAGCCTTTGCCGCCGGATGGTGATACAATAGGCAAGGTGTTGCGCGGCGGTGCCGCAGAATGCCATAACATGACAAAAATAAGGAGAGCGCGTGGAAAATGGAACCATTTTATCTGATGCCCGGGCAGGAACGCTGTGAACAGTTTAAGGATGCGAACGGTGTGCCCAAAGTCCGCTACTCCTATTGTTCGCTGAACGGGGCGCTGTTCCGCTGTGTGAGCCGCAGCGTGGAAGAAGCCGAGCGCCTGTGCGAGGACTGGCTGGTGGGTCAGGACCGCTGCTACATCAACTGAAAAATGCACCCTCTGCTCCTTTGCGGAATAAGCTGTAAGAGAATCAGCTTATCGGCAAAGGAGTTTTTTTTATATGATGAATGGCATCCTGCGTATCCAGACCTATCGGCCCCGGCAGTCGGCTCCGGTGGAGGGAGTGACTGTTGTGATCACCGGCAGCGACTTCACGGCTCACCGCATCACCGATGCCGAGGGCAATGCCGAGGATGTGGCCATCTGTGCCCCGGCCTGCGCCCTCTCGCTGGACGAGAACAACACCACGACCCTGCCCTATGCCGTGTGCAGCCTGACGGCCCGCAAGCCGGGCTACCGCACCGTCCGCATCCAGGGCATCCAGATCTTTGCCGGGCAGGTCACGCTGGCCCGGCCTGAGATGATCCCGGACACCGAGGAGGGAAAAGACATTGTCGACCCGCCTGTGATTATCCCCACCCACGCTCTGTTTGCGGGGAACGGCGGCAGCGGCCCGGCTCCCACCAATCCATGCACCGGCAGCCGGGTGCTGGACCGTGTCATCGTACCCAAAAATATTACGGTCCATCTGGGCAGGCCCGCCGCCTCGGCCCGGAACGTCACCGTCTCGTTCCGCAGCTATATCGCCAACGTGGCGTCCAGTGAAGTGTATCCGACCTGGGCTGACGAAAATAGCCCAGCGGGGCAGTCGAACTGTCTGCCGACTCAGAAATTCCATTCGATCGTTATTTTTTGTTCTCCGGTAAGCGTATCTTTTGGGCTGACAATAACACGATGGACCAACAGTACAACAAGTTCGCGGGTCAGGTACGAAACCTGTGCCAGTTCACGGACACGCTGCATCTGCGTCTGGACTCCACCGGTTTCTTCCTGCTGTTGTTCCAGTTCCGTTTCCAATGTATCGATCCGGGTCTCTGCCTTTTTCACTTCTTCCAGAAAGGTCTGGTTCATTTCAGAGAACTGGACAAGATCGATCAGGCCGGACACCTTATCCAGATACAACTCCTGCATGGCCTTGCGCCGCCGGGCTGCTTCGCTCTTCAACCGTTTCAGCTCGTCACGCCTGGCCTGCTCTCGCTGCCGGATGGGGTCATCCTGTTCTGGAAGGGTAACTTTTTCAGGGTCAAAATAGGCTGCCGCATACGCCCGGATACGTTCCAGTACAGCATTCTCCAACGCGTCCATATCGGTACAGGTCTTGTTGCCGCACACTTCCGGTGCGCGCTGGTGCATCCGGCAGCGAACATAGCGTCTTTGTGTTCCATCCGCTCTCGGCTGACGGCCAGTTTGCTCCATGCAGCTGCCACAGCATCCACAAACCACTTTTTTTGCCAGCGGATGGATCGTTCCCTTCTCGCCGCTCCGGGTGCGCTCCTGCATCATCCTCTGGACCGTTTCAAACATTTCTCGCTCAATAATCGCTTCATGCGTATTTTCTACAACGATCCACTGCGATTTTGGCATCCAAATCGTCTTTTCAGACTTGTAACTTATCTTTTTATGCTTTCCCTGCACCATATTTCCGATATAAAGCTGATCATGCAGTATTTGATATACGGTGGGACTGCTCCAAAGAGCCGCATTTGTATTCTTTAATGCACTGCGGTAATGGATGCCATGCAGCTGCTTATAGGCTGTTGGGCTTGGAATTTTTTCGTCATTCAGGATGCGTGCGATCTTGTGTGCGCCGATCCCGTTAAGAGCCATGGAAAAGATCCGCCTTACCACTTCGGCTGCTTCCGGGTCGATGATGAGTTTTCCTTTTGCATTTGGGTCTTTGCAGTATCCATACCGTGCAAAAGAGCCGATGAACAGCCCCTCTTTCCGCTTGTGGTCAAGCACCGAGCGGACATTGGTGGACAGATCTTCCAGATACCACTCGTTGATCAGGCCGTTGATCTGGCGGGATTTTTTGTTCGCGGTATCGTTGGTATCCACGTGGTCTACCACCGCAATGAAGCGGATGCCCCACTCCATGAACTTTCCGTGCAGATATTTTTCCACGAGTTCCATGTCACGGGTGAAACGGGATTGCGTTTTGGCCAGTACCACATCAAACTGATGTTCGCTTGCGGCTTGCAGCATCGAATTGAATGCCGGACGGTTCCGGTCGATGCCGGAATAGTCCTCATCCGAATAGATCTGGTAAATATCAAATCCTTTCTCCAGGGCGTACTGGAGCAGCATCGACTTTTGATTCTGAATGCTCTCCGATTCACCAATTTTATCTTCATCTTCTTTGCTCAGGCGGCAATAAATGGCTGCTTTCATGATCTGCCCCCTTCTTTTTGTACACGAGCATCCATGCGCAGCATAACGCATCCCTCCTTCAAATTCAGGGATGCCACATCAGGCGCAGGATCTTGGAGGAACGGCATTGAGCAATCCATCGATGATATATCGCTCAAATTCCTTTTGAAACCGTTCTTTTCGCTGTTCGTTGTTGTCCGAACGAAATTTTTCGTGCAGAATAAAAGGAGTTTTTTTCATCGAATCCCCCTTTTCGGTCCATCTGGTCGTGATATGTGTCACTTCAGTCTATTTCCAGTCAGCGAAATTCAGAACTTTCCATATTTTTCATGCAAAATATTGCAAGACGTTCAAAATCAACTTGAAACGCCTTTGCCGCAATGGTACAATTATATTGTCATTTTATGGAAACTCGGCGCAAAGCCCCGTGCGGACAGGCCGCAAGCGTCGGAGTTCCTGTGGGATGTGTAAGAATAGCTAAGGCAGCACTGCGCTACTGCACTTGCGTAGTATTGCTTTCCGAAAATGTGAGAAAGTATATTTATATGATGAAAAAGATCTCCCGCCGCTCGTTTTTACAGGTCTGCGGCATTACTGCGGCAACGGCAGCATTGACCGCCTGCGGCGGCGGCAAGGCTGAAAGCAAAACAGCAGATGCGCACGAAGCCGTCACCTTTATGGCACCTTATAAGGAGATAGAAGCCTTTATTGAGCAGGTACACAGCGTTTACCCGGAAGTGAACATCGAGGTCGTGCCCTACAGCGGCGATAACACCACCACCTGTTTGCAGAATATGTTTGCGGCAGGCGACCTGCCGGACGTCTGCACCTTGACCTACTACGACCCCCAGATCGATCTGGTCTCCGACAAACTGCTGGACCTTTCCGGCTACGATTTTACGGATAACTATGTGGAGTCCCGTCTGCAGGACGTGTTCGACAACGGTGCCATCTACCTGCTGCCCTCGACCTACAACTGCTACGGCATCACCTACAACAAGACCCTGCTGAAGAAATACGGCTGGGAGCTGCCCAATTCTTTCGCTGAGCTGGAAGTGCTGGCTGCAAAAGCCAAGGAAGCCGGGGTCGATCTCTGCCTGTCGCAGATCCAGTACCCGGGCTACGGTTTCCAGTATCTGTGCAACATTGCAGACGCCGATTTCCTCGGCACACTGGACGGCAGGCTGTGGCAGCGGGATTATCTGTCCGGTAAGGCGAATGTCAGCAATACCCCCGGCATGATGCAGGCGATGGCCTATGTCCAGAAGTGGAAGGACATCGGGATGCTGAACGACTCCGGCGATGCTCTTGACGACAATGTGACCCTGCAGAGGATGGCCGAGGGGAATACCCTGTTTTTGATCGGAAACACCAACGGCATTGTGGAGGCAGGCGGCAACGCCGATAAATTTGGGCTGATGCCGTTTCTCTCGGAGGACGGCACCCAGAACGTTTTTGTGCTGAATGTGAACCGCTTCTACGGTCTGAATAAAAAGCTGGAGCAGGATCCCCAGAAGCTGGAAGATGCGCTCAAGGTGATGCGTGTGCTTTCCACCGTTGCAGGCACCAGCGCTCTGCAGCCCGCAACGGCGCTGAAAAGCAGCCTGCTGCCCTTCAAGGACGCAAAAGCAGACGGCACCTACTATGCCGACATCGCCGATACCCTGAACGCAGGCAACACCGCGCCCTTTATCTATTCCGGCTGGGAAAACACCATCGTGACCACCGGCCTTAAAATGCTGGACTTTATCAAGGGCGATGCTACCATGGAGGATGTGATCCGTCAGATGGACAAGGATCAGGATAGCGTAGTGAACAACACCCCGGATACCATCACCACCGTCACCGAAGAACTTTCGCAGGAGGATTGCGCCATGCTGGTGGGTCGCTGCTTTGCACAGGCCACCGGCAGCGACCTTGCGCTGGTCTCGCTGAGCACATGGATCCCCGGCAACCCCACCGATCAGAACCATCACGGCGTAGCGGCCAAACTGTACGCCAAGGATATTACGGATTACGACCTTTCGGTCATTCTGCCCACCGGCTGGAACCGCACCATCCAGACCGTTTCCATGACCGGGCAGCAGATCAGCGACCTGCTGGCTTCTGGCTACGATGCCTACGGCAACGGCAAGGGCTACCCCTATGTGCTGGTAAGCCCGGTGCAGCCGGAGGCGGGCAAGACCTATCAGGTTGCCATCTGCGGTGTGAGCGACCAGTTGGCTGCGGAGACCACGGTCACAGACAGCGGTGTGGTGGGTATGGATGCCGCAAAAGCCTTCTTTGGCGCATACACCACCATCAGCCGGGCAGATACCGCATGGAGCTAGGGTGCACCTGAAACAAAACGGACAGGAGATACTGGATGTGAACAACAAAATCTATAAAAAGCTGTTTGTGGGCTTCGGCTTTGTCATCATCGTGTTGATCCTGACCCTTTTTGTCATGAGCCAGACCTACATCCAGAACCTTGTCTACCATGAGCGGCTGAGCCAGATGGAAGAGGTCACCCACCAGATGTTCCGCAATCTGGAGGATGTCATCGACACCCACTGGGACGAGGTGGATGTGCAGTGCAATTATTTGTACTACACCCCGCTAAAGACCGATACCGATCTCTACCGCTATCTGAAAAAGCTGCCCGAGCTTTCCAATTACCATGAAAAACAGGTCGAATTGATTGCCGTGGATACTGCCGGATATTATTATACCGAGTATGGCCGCATGGGACTGCTGCGGGGAATGAACTATCTGGAAAGCGCACCGGAGCGGGTCAGCTATATTTCCAACTCGCTGACCAAGGACGACTCCTGGATGGTGTTTCTGGAACAGCTCTCCACCCCCATCACACTGCAAAGCGGAGAGAAAGAGATCACCCTGCGCTACTTTGGCATCTCCCAGAGCATGACCCAGCTGAACGATTATTTCCGCTGCGACGCCTACGAAAATAACAACAGTGTCTATGTGCTGGATAATAACGGCTTCAAGCTGTTCAACGCCAATGATACCGAGCTGCTGAAGGGGCATAACGTATACACCGTGCTCTCCCAGATGTCCTATCTGCACGGTTCTTCCTTTGCAGCAGCAAAGGAGCGGCTTGCCCGCACAGGCTCCTGCTATTCCAACGCCGTGCTGGATGGGACTGAGTATTTCTACGCCCTGAAGCAGATGGAAAACGCCCAGTGGACACTGGCGTTCCTTGTTCCGGCAGAATATGTGGCCGTGAATACGCAGAAGCTGGTCAACATCGTCATGGTCATCATCATCGTCATTGCGATGATGTTCTCGGTCATAACAGTTTTTGTCGGCTGGTTTCTCCTGCGGCAAAAGCAGCAGCAGGAGCTGCGGACTGAAAAAGAAGCGAACCTCCGTCTGGAACAATACAACATCCATCTGACGCAGGTAAATGATGAGCTGCGGCAGGCGCAGGTCGTTGCAGCAGAGGCTTTGCAATCCGCAGAGCGCGCCAGCAAGGCCAAGACGGACTTTCTCTCCAACATGAGCCACGACATCCGTACCCCCATGAACGCCATCATCGGCATTACCACCCTGATGAAAAACGAGCTGCACCAGCCGGAAAAGCTGGCCGAACATCTGGGCAAGCTGGAAACTTCCGGTCAGCTGCTGCTGGGCATCATCAACAATATTCTGGATATGAGCCGCATCGAGAGCGGCAAGACCACCCTGAATGTGGAAAAAATGAACCTGCCCCAGCAGATCAGCCAGCTGGACAGCATCATCCGTCAGCAGGCAGGCCAGCGCCGCCAGACCTTTACCGTGGAGACCCATGTGCAGCACGAAAACGTGCTGGCCGACCCCAACCGTCTGAATCAGGTGCTGATGAACATCCTCTCCAACGCGGTCAAATATACGCCCAAGGGCGGGAATATCCGGTTGGAGGTGGAAGAGCTGCCCCGGAACGAGCACTTCGCCCGGTACCGCTTTGTGGTGCAGGATGACGGCATCGGCATGAGCGAGGAGTTTCAAAAGACCCTTTTTGAACCCTTTACCCGCGAAGAAAAATCCGGCACCAATAAGGTACAGGGCACCGGCCTTGGCATGGCCATCACCAAGAGCATCGTAGACCTGATGGGCGGCACCATCCACGTGGAGAGCACCACCGGCAAGGGTACCCGCTTTGAGGTCGTGCTGGAATTTCCCATTGATGCCGAAGCAGATACGGTGCAAGAGGCACAGGTGCTCCCGGAGGAAGAAGAGACCACTTCTCCCCTGTCCGGCATGAAGTTCCTCTGCGCCGAGGATAACGCCATCAACGCCGAGATCCTGGAGCTGCTGCTGGAATCCAAGGGCGCACACTGCAAAATTTACCCCAACGGTCAGGAGATCGTGGATGCCTTTGCCAGCGTCAAGCCCGGCGAGTACGACATGATCCTGATGGATGTGCAGATGCCGGTGATGGACGGCCTGGAGGCCACCCGCCGCATTCGCAATGGCGAAAATCCACTGGGCAGGATCATCCCCATCCTTGCCATGACCGCCAACGCCTTCCTTGAGGATATGCAAAAGAGCAAGGAAGCCGGCATGGACGAACACCTGTCCAAGCCTGTGGACATCAGCGCACTGGAACAGGTGGTAAAGCGCTTCCGCGTTACCCCCCCCCATTAAAAAATAGCGGAAAAGCGCGTTTCCGCAGATGAAACACACAAATGATGTAAATAATATAGAAGAAGGTCAGAACGTGAATACACTTTCCGAGATTGAGAAATATTACAAAGCGCGTGAGCAGCAGCTGTTGAAAAAGCTTCATCGACAGGAAGCTGCTCTTGCCGCAGCGGAGCAAACGCTGAAGCGATTGAACGAAAATCAGAAAGCACCGATGGACGAAACCACCGAGCAGCGTACTGCACAGGAGCAGGCATTCAAAGAAAAACTCTATCGAGATCCGCTGACAGGAATTTACAACCGCCGCTATTACGAAGAAGTTGTCCGTAAATCCATCGGCCCCGCAGGGATCGCGCTGATAGATGTGGACGATTTCAAGATCTGCAACGATACCTATGGGCATTACGCCGGAGATATGGCACTGAAAACGGTGGCAAACACCATCCAGTCCTGCATCCGGGCGTCGGACCTGCTCATCCGCTATGGCGGAGACGAATTTCTGCTGGTGTTATCCGGCATTCCGGGAGACTTTTTGCAGACCAAACTGGAACAGATCCGCACCGCCGCGCAGATGGCATCTGTACCCGGCTATTCGCATTTTCGCCTCTCACTGAGCATCGGCGGAACGATGCAGTCCCTCGCCGACCCTATGGAAAACATCGTTCGCCGGGCGGATTGGCTGATGTATCAGGCAAAGTGCCGCAAGAATGCCGTCATGGTGGAGGTTCCGGGGCATAACCTGGCGGCTTTGGAAAAACTTTTGCAGAACAAGTCACAGATCTTACTTGTGGATGACTCCGCAATGAACCGCATGATGCTGACAGAGATCCTGGGGGATAGTTACCACATTCTGGAAGCAGAAAACGGACGGGAATGCATGGAAAAATTGCAGGCAGAAGCCGGAAACATTGCACTGGTGCTGCTGGACATCAATATGCCCGTTATGGATGGCTTTGAAGTGCTGAAAGCCATGAATGCCAACCACACCATCGAGGATATCCCGGTCATTATGATCTCCAGCGAGGACTCCGATGCGACGATCCGGCGTTCCTATGAGCTGGGCGCAAGTGATTATGTCAATCGCCCCTTCGATGCTCGTATCGTGTACCGCCGTGTAACCAACACCATCAAGCTGTACGCCAAGCAGCGGCGGCTGGTGCAGATGGTCTCTGAGCAGATCCGCGCCCGTGAAAATAATACGGATATGCTGGTGGGTGTACTGAGTCATATCGTAGAATTCCGCAACGGCGAAAGCGGCGCCCATGTGCGGCACATCCGTACCATTACAGAGATGCTGCTCCACCGTCTATTGGAGAACAGCAACAAGTACTCGATTTCTGCAGAACAGCAGGATGTGATCCCGCTGGCCTCTGCCCTGCATGACATCGGAAAGATCGGCATTGACGAAAAGATCCTCAACAAGCCCGGCAAACTGACCCCGGAGGAATTCGAGGTCATGAAGACCCACAGTATGCTGGGAGCCAAGATGCTGCACGATCTGGATGGTTTTGCCGAGCAGCCGCTGCTGCAAACGGCCTACGAGATCGCCCGCTGGCACCACGAACGCTGGGATGGGCGCGGCTACCCGGATGGGCTGAAGGGCGATGAGATCCCCATCAGCGCACAACTGGTCTCACTGGCCGACGTATACGATGCACTGACCAGCGAACGCTGTTATAAGAAAGCCTTTTCCCACGAAAAAGCCGTGCAGATGATCCTGAACGGCGAGTGCGGAGCGTTCAACCCGCTGCTGCTGCAGTGCCTGACGGATATTCAGGCTGACCTGAAAGAAGAATTACAGCAGCACAACTGAGCAATGGATGCAATAAAACAGGAGAACAAAACGCCCAAATGAAACACAGAATCTCACGCCGTGCATTTCTGCGCGGCTGCACGCTGCTGGCGGCATCTGCTGCCGTCGGCAGTCTGACTTCCTGCGGCGGAACGGACGCGAAGGACAGCGGCCTTCCGACGATCATTGTGGGGAGCGATACCTATCCGCCCTATATTTACCTGAACAATGACGGTGTTCCCGCCGGGATTGACGTGGAGATCGCCACCGAAGCGTTCCGCCGCATGGGGTATGCTGCCCGGTTTGAAACGATCGACTGGGAGCAGAAAACAAATCTTGTGGAAAGCGGCGCCATCGACTGCATCTGGGGCTGCTTTTCCATGCAGGGACGCGAAGAAATGTACCGCTGGGCGGGGCCTTACATGGTGAGCCGTCAGGTGGCTGCGGTGGATGCCGACAGCAGCATCCGATCCCTCAGCGACCTTGCCGACAAGACCGTCGCCGTGCAGAGCACCGGCAAGCCGGAGGAGATCTTTCTCAGCGGCTCCGACCCGCGCATCCCGCAGACGGTGGAGGTGCTCAGCATCGAAAACCGCAGCGTGCAGTACGCGCTGCTGTCCTGCGGCTATGTGGATGCCATCGCCGCCCACGAGACAGGCATCCTGCAATACATGAAGGACAATTCCGTGGAGTTCTGCATCCTCGAAGAACCACTGCTGGTCACCGGGCTGGGCGCCGCCTTTGCCAAGAACGACAGCCGCGGGCTGGATCACCAGCTGAACGATACCTTTGCGCAGATGCGCACAGACGGCACGCTGGAGCAGATCCTTGGCAAATATCTTGAACATGCTTCGCAGTATCTGGAGGTGGACACCATTGGCACGTAAAAACAGAACCACCCCGGATACATGGAGATGGGGGATCTATCTGGTCATCGGCGTGCTTTTTATGGCCGTCGTCGTTTTTTTCTCAGGTTGGCGGGCGCTGCGCACAACGGAGGCTCGTTTCTGTCAGATTCTTGATTTTGTCAAATCCCAATCCACCAGCTTTGAAAAGTACAACGATACCGTTGTGGCCAAAACGCTCCGCCGCACGGCGGTATCGGTGCATCAGCTGGCACAGGACCCTGCGCTCGACCTTTCCGACCCGCAGTGCCTGAACAGGCAGGCAGAGCTGCTCTGGCTCACAGGTATTTCAGTTCTGTCTCCGGACGGTACGCTCCTGTGCGAATCCACAACGAACGGCATCGGCTACGCCCGGTTTGGAGAACAGCTCAAAAATGACGCCGTTCTGGACGTTTTCTCTTACCCGCAAAAGACCTACCTGAAGCGGGTCCTGCTGGAGGATGGGTCTGCCGTGGATGTTGCGGCACACCGGGCAGAAGGCAAAGAGGTCATCCTGCTTGCCTACCGCTATACCCCGGCAGAATCTGTTGAGGGAACGGCTCTGTCCATCCAGAGTATACTGGACGGCTACTCGGCTGAGACCAGCGGCACCTTGTTCATCGTGCAGGACGATCAGGTCATCGCCTCCAACCGCCCGGAGCTGATCGGGCAGGATGTTGCAGACAGTCCGCTGGTGCAGGGGATCCGCAAAGTCGTGACCGCCGAAACGCTGACCCATACCCGCGGTTGGAACGGCTCCGGCTGCTATTTTGGAATGTACTGCCATGGAAGATCGTTTGATCTTTATGCGTATACGGATGAAAGATCGGTCTTCCGGGAATCCCTTCCGTTGATCCTGATGGCGCTGGTCGGTTACATCTTGCTTGTAATGATCCTTCAGGTGCTGCGCAGACGCTCCGTGCAGGAGATGGAGCAGCAGAAGAAAGAACAGGAGAAGAAGTATCAGGCTCAGCTGGAGGAACAGAACCGCAAACTGGAGATCGCACTCCAGCACGAGGGTGCGGCAAACCGTGCCAAGCGGGAGTTCCTGTTCAATATGAGCCACGATATCCGCACCCCCATGAACGCCATCATCGGCTTCACCTCGCTGGCTGCGACCCATATTGATAATAAGGAACAGGTGCTGGACTACCTGAAAAAGATCTCTACCTCCAGCCAGCATCTGCTTTCCCTCATCAATGATGTGCTGGATATGAGCCGCATCGAGAGCGGAAAGGTAAAAATTGAAGAAAAAGCGGTGCATCTGCCGGATCTCGTCCACGATGTGCGCTCCATCATCCAGCCCAATGTTTCGGCAAAGCGGCTGTCGCTTTTCATTGATACCATGGATGTGGAGAATGAGGACATCATCACCGATCCGCTGCGGTTGAACCAGATCTTGCTGAACATTTTGTCCAACGCCGTCAAGTTCACCCCCACAGGCGGCATGATCAGCATCCGCATTGCCCAGAAGAACGGTGCGCCCAAGGGCCGTGGCTGCTATGAGTTCCGCATCAAGGACAATGGCATCGGCATGAGCGAGGAGTTCCAGAAGCACATTTTTGAGGCGTTCAGCAGGGAAGAAAGCTCCACTGTCAGCGGCATTCAGGGCACCGGTCTGGGCATGTCCATCACCAAGAACATTGTGGACCTGATGGGCGGCACCATCGCCATTGAGAGCGCACCGGGCAAGGGCAGCGAATTCATCGTAGATCTCTGCTTCGCACTCAGCGGACAAAGGGTGGAGCCCAAGCAGCTCCCGCAGTTGGAAGGGCTGCGCGCATTGGTAGCAGACGACGATACCGACACCTGCCTGAGCGTCAGCACCATGCTGTCCAAGATCGGGATGCGGCCGGAGTGGACGATCTCCGGCAGGGAAGCGGTGATCCGCACCCGGTACGCCATGGAACAGGGCGACGAGTTCAGCGTCTACATCATCGACTGGCTGATCCCCGATATGAACGGCATCGAGGTCGTGCGGCAGATCCGCAAGGTGATCGGGAAAAACTGCCCCATCATCATCCTGACGGCCTACGACTGGGCAGATATCGAAGAGGAAGCCCGCGCTGCCGGTGTGACCGCCTTCTGCGAAAAGCCGCTGTTCCTTTCCGAACTGCGCAAAGTGCTGGCAGAACCCTTCTGCGCAGAGCCTGCCTGTAAGCCAGCGCAGCCAGCTGCCGCCGAGCTCAGGGGAAAGAAACTCTTGCTGGTGGAGGACAATGCCTTGAACCGCGAGCTCGCACTGGAGATCCTGAAGGAAGCGGGCTTTGCGGTGGACACTGCTGAGGATGGTGAGATCGCCGTCCGGAAGATGAAGCAGGCAGTCCCCGGGCAGTACGACCTGATCTTAATGGACATCCAGATGCCCAAGATGGACGGCTACGAGGCGACGCGGCAGATCCGTGCCCTGCCGGATGCTGCAAAGGCAGACATTCCCATCTTTGCCATGACGGCAAACGCCTTTGAAGAAGACCGTCAGAATGCTTTGAAGGCCGGGATGAACGGCCACATTGCAAAACCGCTGGATATCCCGCATCTGCTGCAGGTCCTTGCAGATGTACTAAAATCATAACACCAGCCGACAAAAACAAAAGCACCCGCAGCAAACTTCGCAGAGGTTCTTGACCTCCGAATGCGAATGGCTGCGGGTGCTTTATTTTTTATGCCTGACAGGCGGTTGGGTCACAGGATCTTGTGCAGCTCCTGCACAAGGTCGCCGATCACGATGGGCTTGGACAAAAAGCCGTTCATGCCGCTTTCCATGGCGTTGCGGCGATCCTCATCGAAGGCATTGGCAGTCATGGCAAGGATCGGAATTCCGGCCAGAGCGGGATCTTCCAGAGCGCGGATCTGCCGGGTGGCGGTATAGCCGTCCATGACCGGCATCTGCACATCCATCAGCACCAGATCATAGCTGCCCGGCGCGGCGGTGCGGACCTTTTTCACCGCCACGGCACCATTTTCAGCCGTATCGACCCGGAAGCCGTACTCCCGCAGGATCTCCTGCGCGATCTCGCGGTTCAGCTCGTTGTCCTCCACCAGCAGGATGTGTCTGTCCTTGAAGTCGGCGTCCTCTTCCGGCAGAAGTTCCTGCGACGCATCCGTCAGCTTCTGGCCGAGGGCACTCATCAGGGTCTCGCGCAGGTCGGACATGAACATGGGCTTGGAGCAGAAGGCGGTCACGCCGGCTGCTTTTGCTTCCACTTCAATATCCGACCAGTCGTAGGCGGTCAAGATGATAATAGGCGTATCATCGTGCAGGCTGCGGATCTGGCGGGTGACCTCGATGCCGTTCATATCCGGCAAGCGCCAGTCGATGATATAGGCGTGGTAGACATCGCTCATCTCGATGGACTGCCGCGCGCGCAGCACAGCTTCCTTGCCGGAAAGGGTCCACTCGGCGCGCATCCCCACCTTGACCAGCATCTTTGTCACGCTGTCGCAGGTGTTGAAATCGTCGTCCACCACCAGAGCCTTCAGGCCTTCCAGCTCGGTGATCTTTTCCACCGGGCGGTGCTCTGTCTGCACCCGCAGCGGCACACGAATGATAAACTCGCTGCCCTTGCCCTGCGCTGTCTGCACCTCGATGGTGCCGCCCATCATATCCACGATGTTTTTGGTGATGGCCATGCCAAGGCCGGTGCCTTGGATACGGCTGACCGTGGAGGTGCGCTCCCGCTCAAACGGCTCAAAGATCTTTTTGGCAAATTCCGGGCTCATGCCGATGCCGTTATCCTTGATGCGGAACTCGTACTGCCCGCAGCCGCACACCTGCCCGGCAAGCTGGCGCACCCGCACCGAGACCGTGCCGCCCGCCGGGGTGAACTTGATGGCGTTGGACAGCAGGTTCAGCAGGATCTGGTTCAGCCGGGTCTTATCGCAGTAGACATCCTCGTCGGTCACATCCATCGCGTCCATATAAAGCTCCAGCTGTTTTGCGTAGATCTGCCCGCTGACGATGGTTTTCAGATCGTGCAGCACATCCGAAAGGTTGACTTCCACCTCTTCCAGATGGAGCTTTCCGCTTTCGATGCGGCTCATATCCAGCACATCGTTGATGAGGGAGAGCAGGTGCTGGCTGGAGGTGGAGATCTTTTTCAGGTAGTCCAGCACCTGTTCCTTATTATCAACATGGGTCGCCGCCAGCGAGGTGAAGCCGATAATGGCGTTCATCGGGGTGCGGATGTCGTGGCTCATGTTGAACAAGAACTCCCGCTTGGCGCGGTTTGCCGCTGCCTCGTGCCGGACGGCAAGCTCCAGCTTGCGGTTCTGCTCTTCCAGCTGGGCGTGGTACTTCTGCTCCTGCTCCTTTTTTTGCTGCTCCGCAAGCTTCATGGAGCGGCGGCGCAGCGTTTGCAGCACTGCCACACAGATCAGATAGAAGATCAGTGCCGTCAGCAGTGCGCTGCTGAAATTGCGGAACACCGATTTTTCGTCGATATAGAGATACAGGTCAAAATTCTGTCCGTTGCTGTACATCCCGAAATAGCAGCCGGAATTTGCCCAGTCGCGGGTGTGGGTCAGAATGTCGGGCGCACCGGCCTTGCGGATGCCCTGCACCAGCGGGCTGTTCGTGGTGTACAGTCCGATGAGGCTCGGGTCGTTTGCGGCGATCACCTTGTCGTCCTGCACGATAAAGATGGTGCCGCTGATGTTCTTCGGGTAGCCGTCCAGCACGCTCTGGATGGACAGGGCTGCCCCCTCCACAAACTCCGGCGGGTGGCAACATCCACCGCTGTACCATCCTGTAACAGAATGCGCTTGAGGTAGGTCTTTTGCGGGTTTTGCAGCACGTTCAGCGCGGCTTGCTCCCGCAGAGATTCCGCAAACTGCGCATAGCCGATATTACCATCCGTATATTCGCACAGTGATTCTCCATTTTCGTCCAGTACGGCAATGCCGGTAAGCCAGAGGGACTTCGTTTCTGCCCGGAGGCTTTCGGGGTCGTAGAGATCCAAGGCGTCGTTTTCAGCCAGCTGCCGCACCGAGACCGCCATCCGGCGCAGCGACTTTGCGGTGATGGTATCGTTATATTTTTCGTAGCTGGTGGACTGCACTTTTACAAAGTTGATGGTGCGGTCAAAGTATTCCTCGGTAGCGCGCATGGACTCCCGCCCGGAGAAGAGGGTCACTGCCAGCAAAAGCAGCACGCCCATCAGCAGATAGAGCACCGCCACCCGCATATTGGGCGTGAACGGTTTCTTGTTACGGTTCAAGGGCGTCCACCTCCAGATATTTTTCCGGGTCCGGCAGATACTTGCCTACGATCTGCTTCATCGTGCCGTCGGCGCGCATGGCGGCAAAGGTCTCGGTCAGCTTTTCGTCCAGCCCGCGGGTGTCGTTCAGCGCAAAGGCCACGCCGATGCCGGTGACCAGCAGCGGCTCTTCCAGAATGCGGAAATTGGCATTGCAATCCTGCATATACTGCAAAATGGCGGTCTCGTGGGCGGCAATGGCGTCCACATAGCCGCAGTTCAGCATGGCGTACTGCACGCTGCGGTCCTCGGCGCTCAGCAGTTCACCAAACTGCGGGATGCGGGGGTCGGTGCCGGCGAGGAAGATTTCCTCCGGCTTGGTGGTGCTTTGCACCATCATGGTCTTGCCCGCAAGGTCGGCAAGCGTTTCAATGCCGCT